>Ga0207121_1129_pt1 | contig 11689 bp, 7 predicted proteins | sample Alteio_BWMinHeat_41_FD_153513 | JGI IMG/M metagenome (GOLD analysis project Ga0207121, IMG submission 153513) | Enriched cells from forest soil in Barre Woods Harvard Forest LTER site, Petersham, Massachusetts, United States -... | ecosystem: Environmental > Terrestrial > Soil > Temperate forest >... | reverse complement strand
CGACTGGCTTTTCATCTGAAGAAAATTGATCTTCTGCTCGAAGTTAAATCGAATGCTCTGGATACCCTTTTCCCGGTTTTCCAGATTACTCAGCACGCCCTCCAGATTGTAGCTGAACGCGCCGGCCGGAATGCAAAGGCCGGCTAACACGATGGCTGCGATTCCTGCTCTCCTCATACGGCGATTTCTCCTTCTGGCATATTAGACACTTTGGAGAGGAACTCCTCAATAGAATCGAAGTTGATTTCCCAGCGATTGGAGCCTTCGGGCTTTTTAATGAACTCTTTGACCTCGAGCAACGACAGGATGTTCGTGGCGCGGGCAGAGCTCCCGAAATGCGCTTTGAGAAGGTCTTGGGAGACGCGATGACGCTCAAGAACGAGCTTTAGGGCCTCGATCAGATCCTTCATCTCCTTTTTGTCTTCGACCGCGAACTCGAGGACATTGCCGCTGCTAAAAAGGTCCTCGTAGAATGGCATGCCGAACTGGCGCAGATGTCCGACGAGATTCTCCACCTCTTTTTCAGATACATAAGCGCCTTGGACTCTTGTGGGTTCGGGAGAAGCTGGTGGAAGGAAAAGCATATCCCCCTTCCCAAGAAGCGACTCGGCGCCAATCGTATCGACAATTACGCGCGAATCCGTGGCCGAAGCCACGCGAAGCGCGATTCGCGCCGGTAAATTGGCCTTAATGACGCCCGTGATGACATCCACAGACGGGCGTTGAGTCGCCAAAACGAGGTGAATGCCAACGGCGCGCGCCATCTGCGCCAAACGCTGGACCGCATCCTCAACATCCTTGGGGGAAGTGATCATTAAGTCAGCCAGTTCGTCTATCACCACAACCAGGTAATGCTCAGGCGGCAGCCCTTCGGCCTTCCGTTTCTTGTTGAAGGAGTCGATATTTCTTACGTTTGACTTCGCAAAGAGGTCGTAGCGATATTCCATGACTTTGACCAAGCGGGCGAGCGCTTTAGAAGCTTGTTTTGAATTGGTAATCACTTCTGCCTGCATGGGCCCCACCCGAGGATCATAAAGATGCGGGATTCCTGAATAAGAAGGTAATTCTAAGCGCTTCGGATCGATCAGAACGAATTTCACTAAATCGGGCGGCATGCGATAAAGGATCGAGCACAAAAGGGCGTGGACAGCGACGCTTTTTCCGGAGCCCGTGGCGCCGGCGATCAAAAGATGGGGCAGGGAAGCGAGATCGACCACATAAGGCTCGCCCGAGACGGTCTTACCAAGCACAAACGCCAGCGGTGACGGATGATTATAGAACTCCGGCTTGGCCAAGAGCTCTCGGAGCCCAACAGGTTCAGGAACCGAATTTGGAATTTCAACCCCGACAGCTCCTTTGCCGGGGATGGGGGCCAACACGCGAATCCCAATTGAACGCATCGCTAACGCGAGATCATCGGCTCGGCTGGAAATAGAGGAGACTTTCACACCGGGCGCAGGCTGGAGGTCGTACCGGGTAATGACCGGTCCGGGATGAATTTCAACGACATTGGCGGCGATGTTAAAATTGGCGAGCGTCTGCTCAAGAAGTCGAGCGCGTGAAGTGAGTTCTTCTTTTGCGATGGGGGCCACCCGACCCACCGATTCAAATACCTCAAGAGGAGGAGATTGGTAGGGCCTGGTAGATTTGGTCGAGGGAGCCTGTGTTTCCTTGAGAGCTGACGGGGAAGAGACCTTTCCAGCTACAGCCTGAGCCTTTGGAAGCTCGATCACGGGAATCTGTTTTTCTGGTTTTTTGACGGCCGCTTCCTTTGCGGCGACGGATGAAGGCTCGCTCGGTAAACCCATGATTTTTGGCGCCGGAACGGGCTTGAGAGGATTCAGGGCGGGCTTCGGAGGAACAACAGGGATCTTCTTTTCTTTGGATTCACTTGCTCGAGCTTTGCGCCATTCGCGCCAATCTCGGGCTAGAAGCTCCCAGATTTGGGTGGAGGCTTCTGACGGAGAAACACCGGCAAAAAGCGCCAAGCCCGTGAATATTAATCCGCAAGCCACAATCCAGCTTCCCACTTCGCCAAAAAGACGCCGGAAGAAATTCATTCCCATCAAGCCGACAACGCCAGCGCTATTTTCCTTCCAGACAGACAAGCTCAAAAGAGCCAGCAGGACCTCAAGTGTCCAAAAAAGTCCGGAAACAACGACAATTTTTAGGAACGTGGTTTTTTGACGCTTGAGGAGGGCCTGGCCAGAAAAAATGCCGAGGATGACCGGGATGAGATAGCGTCCGCCGCCCGTCAGCCAGCTCAGGAATTGATCGAGTTTGCTACCCCACAATCCGGACAGGTCGGGAAATAAAACCGAATAAAAAGAGAATAGAGACACGAAGAACACGGCGGCCGCAATCCAGCCAATATGTTTTGAGGTCTTTTTCTTGGCCTTCGAGCGAGCACGGTAGGCCAGTCTTGAAGGAAAGTCAAAACCCATAGGATCGCCTCTTATTCGGCCGCTTCGAGCATAAAGAGCTTTTCTCCTGACTGAACCGGCTGCCCATTCTCGATGAAGATTTTTATGATCCGGCCTGACGCTTCCGACGTGATCTCGTTCATCACCTTCATGGCCTCAATGATACAAAGTGTTTGCCCCGGCACAATGAGATCCCCTTCCTTCACATAGGCGGCGGCTTGCGGCGACGAGGAACGGTAAAAGATTCCGGCCAAAGGTGATTTGACGGTCGCGGCTTCTTCAGCCTCGGTTGGAACCCTTTTGGTGGGTTTTTGAGGAGCGGGGGCCGCGGCCGGCGGGTGCGTGCGGTAAAAGGACAAAGGCACCCGAGGTTGGCGGACCAGTTTCACATGAAAAGCGCCTTCCGAGATCTCCAGTTCCTGGAGACCTTCCTGATCCATCAGCCGCAGATACTCTTCAAGGCGCTCGGCCGGCTTAGCCTCTTTCCGGGCCTTGTCGGTCGCCCGCCGATCCGGTTTATCCACGTCGCCCGCGGGGTCCGCCACGGAAGTCGTCACGGCCGCCTCGATGCGGCGGGCGGGAAGGAAACCGCGCCTCATCTTTGGACTCGGTCATCCCTTCGGGCAATGGCAACAATGCCTTACGGGAGAGATTAACCCGGCCTTGGCTGTCGATCTCCATGACCTTCACATCGAACTGATCGCCTTCTTTAACAACGTCTTCCACGCGCTCAACCCGCCGATGCTCGAGTTGGGAGATATGAACGAGGCCTTCTTTCCCGGGCATAAACTGCACGAACGCCCCGAGCTTCGGCATAACTTTTACCACTCGTGCGGGATATACTTTGCCGATTTCCGGAACAGCAGACATTCCCTCAACGATCTCGCGGGCAGCCTCGACAGAATCCGCATTCTGGCTCGAGATATAGACGCGTCCATCGTCATCAACCTCAATTTGTGCGCCCGTTTCTTCCTGGAGGGCTCGAATGTTTTTTCCGCCCGGCCCGATCAGCGCCCCGATCTTATCCACGGGGATATCGACAGTGATCATGCGCGGAGCAAACTGCGAGAGTTCGACTCGGTGCGTCTTGAGCAAGCCTTCCATATGATCGAGAATGTGCATCCTGGCGGCCTGAGCGTGTTGCAGGGCGGTCTTCATAACATCGTGGGTAACGCCTTTGATTTTAATGTCCATTTGGACAGCCGTCACGCCCGTGCGGGTTCCTGCAACTTTAAAGTCCATATCTCCCATGAAGTCTTCGAGTCCGATAATATCCGTGAGTACGGCGACTTTGTCGCCTTCTTTCACCAAGCCCATCGCAATCCCGGCGCAAGATGCCTTCAATGGAACGCCGGCATCAAACAGGGCCAAGCTCCCTCCACAAACGGATGCCATCGATGACGACCCATTCGATTCCATGATGTCAGACACCACCCGAATCGTGTACGGAAATTCATCTTCCGAAGGCAGAAGCGGCTCTAGTGCGCGACGAGCCAGGTTTCCATGGCCGATTTCCCGGCGTCCGGTCGCTCTCTCGCTTCGGGCTTCACCGGTTGAAAATGGCGGGAAGTTGTAGTGAAGCAGGAAACGATCCTTGTACTCCCCCAGAATGTCGTCGATGACTTGCATATCGGCCGGAGTCCCAAGCGTAGCCGTTGCCAAAGCCTGCGTCTGGCCGCGAGTGAACAATGCGGACCCATGTGCCCGGGGCAAAACGCCCACCTGGCTGGACAAGGGTCTCACCTTGTCATAAGGCCGTCCATCCGGCCGTACTTTGTCCTCGATAATCATGCGGCGAACTTCGCGATAAATTATGTCTTCGATGAGCGCCGGCGCAAACTGGAGCTCGTTGGGATGGCTTGCCTCCAATTCCTTGATGGCCTCGGATTTTAGGTTTGCGATTGCGTCTTCCCTCTCCAGCTTCTCGGGAACGCGGAGCGCCGCCTTCAGACGGTCGCCAACCTTGGCCTCCATGTCCTTGCGAACTGCGGAATCAAGCTTGGCTGCCTCAAATTTAAACTTCGGCCGGCTGTTCTTGTGAAAAAACTCCGATTGCCAGTCACAAAGCATGTCGATCTTTTGCTGGGCGAAGTCGAGCGCGCCAAGAATCGTGTCTTCAGGGAGCTCTTTGGCTCCGCCTTCGATCATGACCGGCGAGCCTTTCCGACCCGCAACCACGAGATTCAAGGTGGAAGCCTCCTGTTCTTCTTGGCTCGGATTGACAACGAAACGATCGTCGATTCTCCCGACCCGAACCGCTGCGATGGGACCGTCCCATGGGATGTCCGACAAACCAATAGCAAAGCTGGCGCCCACCATTCCCAGCATATCCGGATCGTTATCCTTATCGATCGACAATAACATGACCGAAACCGTAATGTCGTTATACAAGCCTTCGGGGAAGTGGGGACGAATGCTTCTATCGATGAGGCGGGCTGTCAAAATCTCTTTTTCCCGGGGCCGAGTCTCTCTCTTGAAGAATCCCCCGGGAATTTTTCCGGCCGCGTAGGTCCGTTCGCGGTAATCAACGGTCAAAGGAAGGAAATCGACGCCTTCTTTGGGTTCGTGGCTTATACATGCGGTCACTAGAACGACCGAGTCCCCGGATCTGACCAACACTGACCCGCGGGCTTGCTTAGCGACCTCACCGGTCTCAACTGTAATCTCTTTTCCGTCGAGGGTAATTATTGCTTTCTTGGCTTGACTGTCATTGAACATCAGGGTCTCCTATTGGAAGGAGAAGCCAGTTGTAGTAGGGATCCATACGCCCCTCCGCTTCGCGGAGAGGTAAATGCATCCCTTCACCCAGAGGGTGCTGGCTGCCCTTCCAAAAAAAATCATCGACCCCTTATGTTAAGAAACCTTCTGAACGAAGGCTTTCGCATTAGAGGTCGATGTTTGATTAAAAACTATTTCCGAAGCTTTAACTCAGAGATGATCTTCTGATATTGCTTCTCATCCAGCCGGCTCAAGAAGTTGAGCAGGCGACGACGCTGACCAACCAGTTTCAGCAATCCAACCCGAGAAGAATAGTCCTTCTGATTTCCGGTCAAATGCTTAGACAAATCGTTGATTCGGGCCGTTAGAATGGCAATCTGGACGCCGGTGCTACCGGTATCGGTCGGGTGTTGTTTGAACGGTTGAGCAGCCGTAGCTTTTACTTCTTTGGCAATCATATTCTCTCCATGTGGATTCGATAAAGCATTATAGAAATTGATTTATCACGTGTAAAGGCCGGGAAAAAGGACGAATAGCTCCCTCCGAAGGAACCATCTTACGATATCTTCCCTGTAAATGGAGCGGTTTTGCCAACAGAGGCGGCGCAATTCTGCTAGCCAAAAAACAGTAATCCTCCAATTCAACGTTGGGATCCCGCATGCGGGAGTTGGCAGGTTCTCCAAAATTGGGTACTTTCCATAAGGAAGTCGGAGATATCCGCCCCCCAAGGAAACCCCATTGGCTCGTTCCTGCGGTCGGACTCTCTTTAATGGCTTTATATGAATACCAACGGAACTGGTCAGCAAAACCTTCAAAAGACGGATGTCCTTCAGTATATCAATGTCAAATTGGCCGCATTGGGACAGCCGACCAACACTCACACCTCCAACTCCTCTTTTCTCGAGTTGGCCCGCCCTCTTTTAACCAGTCTCAAAGAGAAAGATCGGCTGCTTGCGAATCGCTTAAGTCCGGTCGACCAACGGATCCAAAATTTTCTCAACGCCTATTTGGATGGGAATGCGCCACGCCTGCCCGCAAATACATTTATTCTTGACCGCCCAGGTCTTGCCCGGATCCTCTCTTTGCCTCCCGACCGCGACCAATTTTCCTCCCCCTTCGTGACCTCGTATCGCGTGAAGCAAGGGGTCCTTCATAATCCTCGCAACGATCGCCGGACCACCAAAGGCGTTTTCCATGTGACGGAAGAAGGATTTCCCATCCCTGATGACAAAATAGCTGTCCCCAAGAAAACTTTTTCAAAGCTGCTTGAGGCCGCGCTGTCTCCGCCGCCGGACACCATGGTGCTTCCCTTTACTTCTAACCAAGACAAAAAGGCTGCCCTTTTTGTAACGCTGCTCATTCGGCCGCTCGTCTGTCCGGCCGTCGAAGGCTTTACCAACGACATGACGATGGAAACTCGCTTCTTTGTGCCAGGGAGCTTAGTCAGTAATCTCGATTTTGTCGAAAGCATCTTCGGAAACGCCGGCGACCCTTATCTCCCGGAAAATGACGCCGGCCTGGACGTCGAACATTGGACTGGACACACCGGATGCGTCATTTTGGCTCCCCACCTCTCCACATTTAAGAAGAAAGATCTCGGCCTTCCCCACAGAGATCAGGCGACGGAGCGCCAGAAGAGGGACGACATGTGCTGGAATTCTCCCGATGAGCCTTACAATGGAGGAGAAGCATTTAAGATCACCTGCCGCGACGAGCGAGGCGTGATGGTCACCATCATTGCCGACAATTACTTCGGATACTGTAAAAAAGAAGTGAAAACGCAGATTAGCTACGCGGCCAATCTATACGGCCTGGCCGAAGAAGAACATTCCGGTGGAGCGGTTGCTTATCCAAGCTACATTCTGGGACGGGAATTCTATGCTTCTGAGAACGTGGCCCAGACAACGCAGAAGATCGACGACGTCATTCGACTTCTTGGCAATGCGATCGAAGTAAGGCCCCAAGGCTTTGCAGTCGACCGGGCCTATCCAACGATATTTTATGTCCCAGAAGACTCCTGGTTCAATATCAACCATCGCTCCATCACTTGGAAGAAAGACGGCCAGAGCCAAACGATAAAACTTCTCGCGGATCATTTTTACGTTCTTCCCTCCGGATACAAAGTTCGCATGGAGCGGCAAATCGGCGGGCGAAACTGGCGGCTCATCGGAACAACCGCCGAAGGGACGTTCTGTCACAAGCCCTCAACTGTTTCCGGGGGCGGAAAATCCGAGATATCCAAGTCAATTGTCTATTCGATGCTTCAAGGCCCGGTTTTTGTTAAGGATTTTCATAAAGATTGCGACCAGGTGGAGGAGATCTTAAAGCGCGATTACAGCGGAATCTTTAAAACTCCTCCCAAGAGCAAGAAATCACTTCCCATATTGAGCCCTAAGCGTTCTCTGGGCTCGGTCATTAAGCTATTCACTCCCTCCGGCGACTACACCGACGCTTATAACGAGTGGCTGGTTTCTCTTCCTCAAACAATCCGTCAGCTGGTATTTGTGGTGAAAAGGTATTACAAACCCGATTGGAAAGACGACTGGCGCCAACATTTCGGCGTCGATCGAATCAATGGACTGCTCGGACATGAACTAAAGCACGGCGACCAACACTTGGTGGCCAACTATCTTCGAATGGGCCATGAGACGGATGGCTCGTGGAGAACCTTCAAGTTGAGAACCGACTTTAACCCGGCGGACAAAGTCCAAGTGGAAGACGATATCACGGCATCGGTTGTGGTGCCCCGCGACATCCTCCACGACTTGAACCCGGCAACGGCCAACCTCAGCGTAAAGATCGCAAAGAACTGCGAAACGATGCTGTTCCAGCGCCCCGATGATGCCATCTACCGCGGTTACGACAAGCAAGCGGAAGCCGATGTCGCGACTCCCAATACATTTTTATCCAATTTCGAGCCGCTGACCCGAAAAGAAGCGCAGGACATCGTGGAAGACGTCATCGATTTTGAGCATTATAGTCCGCCGATGCGGGAATTGCTCCGGTCGTTCCTGGAGGACAATACCCCTGGCTACGTGGCGTCTTCAGCGCATCCCCGGCTTGTGGATGGAAAACCGACAAAGAATCCGCGTTACCTTCAGAAACGTCCGGACATCGTTAATGCGAGAGGGACTTATTTGGCAAAGGTAGGCAAACGGCTCTCGCGCAGCCTCCCCTCTCATCAGCCGATCCAATTCTCTGTTGATGCCGTTTTGGCCGGTCGTCGGAACAACCCGCAAGACAGAAAAAATGGAATTCCTCCTTTGGCCGTTTATGGCCCCATCCATTATCAGGAGTATCCGGAGCTGTTCATGGATTTTATCTCGAGCCTAACCGGCAAGTCTCCATCGACGACCGGATTTGGCTCGGAAGGGGCTCTTACAAAAGGCCCGTTCAACGCGCTTTGGCCCATTGTTGATCTAAATAATGCGCTCGTGTCTTATATTCTGACCGGATATCCTGGATTTACGACGTCAGCCGGAATCATCGGCCCGCACATTCGAGTGGATCATGACATCAGCCTTCTTGTCCCGGAGATTTGGTGCCGGTTAAAGCCGCTGGAGCGGGACCCTGACTATTTGCTCAAGACCGGATATTTGGAGAAAGTTAGAGATTTTGAGCACAAAGGGAAAAAGATTCAAGCTAGCCTTCTCGGCTACCGGATCACGAGCCGTTTTGTGGACCGAATCTTAGGAAGGATTTTTGAGTTTCCCAACCTGGTCTTCACCGAAGAAATCCTGCGTCCCGAGGTTCAGGATGTCGATCTTTATGCAGAGGGAATAGAAAACATTGTCGCTACGTATCAAAGGGTCGCCGAGAACTACTTTCAGGACGGAAGCATCGATGCCGCTTGTCCTCCGCTTAAAGCCATTCTTCACATTATGGCGAAGGGTTCCTATCAAGGAAAGCGACTCAACCATCCCGACGTACGATCCATGTTTAAGCGAGAATCGCTCCTCTCAAGCGACTGGTACAAAGAGCGTTTGGAGGTCAAGCGAACCAGGGATGTCGAACTGTGGGTGCGCCATCTAAAATATCTCGAGCAGGCGAGGGCGTCCTTTGCCGATGGCAAAGCCCCCCACCATCTAAAGATACAGGAAAAGCTTCGGTTGGCGAGAAAACATCTTAAGCACGTCAAATCGCCTGAGTATTTGAAGAGGCTTCAGGGTTCAATTGGAGCGGATCCGTTTCATCTTCAAATCCAATCGGTCAAGCGACCGCTGGATTTAGTCGCTCACGCCTAAATCTTCCCGATCAATTGGCTCCTAGCTCTTAGCCCCCCGCAAGCGGAAATACTCTCTAGCGTTTTGGACGTCACGGCCGATGGCCGCCGTTAGTTCTTTCGTAGAATCGAATCTCTTCTCGCTGCGCAATCGACGGCACAGCTCAATCACGAGGGGTTTTCCCTTTAGGTCACCCACATGGGAAAGGAAATGGACCTCAACAACGACTTCCCTTCTGCGGGTTACCGTGGGACGCGAACCAATATTGCACACCCCGAGCCACATCCGGCTGGGTTTGGAGGCGTTTCGAGGCAAGCCACCCCGAACAGCGAAAATTCCTCCGGGAAGAATCTTGTGAGGCTCCGTTTTCAGATTGGCGGTCGGAAAACCCAGCTTTCGCCCCAGGCCGCGGCCCGGTATGACCAGCCCTTCGATAAGGTAGGGGTGGCCAAGCAAACTTGGGATTGTTCGATAATTACCTGCCAGGAGCAACTCCCGTATCCGGGTGGATGAGACAATCTGTCCGTGAATTCGGACTGGCGATATCACCCAGACCGGAACGCTAAACTCCTCGCCCCAATGCACCAGCTCGAGGGCCCCCGCTGACCGCTCGGTTCCAAATCTAAAATCCGCTCCAACAACGATTCCCTTGGCTCCAAAGCGACGAAGTAACGTCTCTTTAAAAAAACCAAAGGGCCGCGTCTGGGCGAACTCTTTGTCAAAATCGATAAAGCAGACTTCATTGATCCCATAGCGCTTAAGTAAAATCTCCTTTTCCTCCGGGGTATTGAGGAGGTTCCGGTGAGCGACCGGGCTCAAAACCATCTTGGGCGGCACCCGGAATGTAAGCGCCAGGGATTTGACCTGTCTTTTAGCAGCTTCCTGCGCTGTTGTCTTTAGAAGCTCGGCGTGGCCCACATGCACGCCATCAAACGAACCAATCGTGAGGAGACGGCCTCTTTTCAATGCAGCACCGCCGATAGTTGGAGAAGTCTTGCCTTTATCATGGGAGGGGTCATCGATCTAAGTTCCATTCCAGAGACCGCCTCCGCCAATAAGAAGGAACCGATCCCTTCCCGCACGAGAGCGCTCATCGTGGCTGCGCTGCCGAGCCGGGAGCCCACGTCCTCCACAAGGGTCCGAACATAGGTTCCAGAAGAACATCGGACTCGAAAGTCAATGGTGCCTTCCCCGGATCCCAGAAACTCAATGGAATGAATCATGATCTGTCGCGGACTTCGCTCCACGGTCTGTCCTTTTCGGGCTAACTTATAAAGAGGGACTCCTTCTTTCTTAAGCGCGGAAAACATGGGTGGCATCTGAGACTGAGCGCCGACAAAACTTTCTAATACCTCGCGCAATTGGGCCTGCTCCATTTGTTTCACCGGCAACCGCTCAACCGGAGTTCCCGTGACATCTCCCGTGTTCGTGCGGACGCCCAGTTTAAGTTGACATCGGTAAATTTTTTCCATGTTCATAAAATCGGACTGTTTCTTCGTGGCTTTTCCCAGAAGAATGATGAGCAAACCCGACGCTAGGGGATCAAGCGTCCCGGAGTGCCCAATGCGAACGTCTTTGATTATTCGTTTCAACCATCGGATGATGTCGTAAGAGGTAGGCCCTGACGGTTTGTCGACGAGCAGTACGCCGTCAAGTGTTTCTGCGGGAAGATCCATGCCGCTTCAGAAAATTCTTTTGATCTCGCTAACGATGGCAGCTTCCGCCTCTTCGAGAGTGCCCTTGATGGCGCAACCCGAAGCATTGCGATGCCCCCCGCCGCCGAAGCCGCGCGCGATCTGATTAATATCGTAATTTCCCTTGGACCTCAGGCTGATTTTAACGACGGGAGGATCTGTCTTTTCGCGAAGGAGCGCCGACGCGCAAACCGATTCCATGAGAAGCCCGTGATTGACGATCTCCTCAATATCATCGGGACTCGCGTTCACCGATCGGAAGAGCTGCTCCGGAATTCTCATCACGGCCACTCTGTCTCCGTGATAAAGCTTCATATGAGTGAGCGCCGAGGCGAGGAGTTTGACCGCTGCCTGGGTGCGGCTCAGATAAATTCGTTCTGACAACTCGGCCACAGGCACCCCGGCCGCTAGCAACTTCGAGGCGATGTGGTGGGTCTGTGCACGCTCAAAAATCTTAAAAATCAGCTCGGATGTCGAGGAGGTTTGCGGTTCGACCCAGTTCACATCCCCGAAATTCGGATTGTGAAGATGATGATCGATATTGACCACCCGACCCGCCTGGGCTTTGAAATCGATGATGTTGCCCATCCGGTCCGCGCCCGAACATTCGAAAACGACGACGACGTCATAG
>Ga0207121_1125_pt1 | contig 11701 bp, 13 predicted proteins | sample Alteio_BWMinHeat_41_FD_153513 | JGI IMG/M metagenome (GOLD analysis project Ga0207121, IMG submission 153513) | Enriched cells from forest soil in Barre Woods Harvard Forest LTER site, Petersham, Massachusetts, United States -... | ecosystem: Environmental > Terrestrial > Soil > Temperate forest >... | reverse complement strand
GTGTTGTGGGGCGATTTATCGGATTTAAAACATCTGCCGCATGGACTAACGGTCACTTCATTGAACGCCGCATTGGCGCATGGCAATGCTGAGATTCAGGACACTATTTCAAAATTGATCCCTAATGATACCAAGGCGTTCTTATGGATGAACCAGGCCTTATTCTTAGATGGGGTTTTTATCCAAGTTGAAAAAAACGCTGTCATTGAGCCTTTAGTTCACATTATCCATGTGACCAGCGGTATTGCTCCTGACACCATACTTTTTCCTCGCAGTTTTATCAGCGTTGCTGAGGCCGCGCAGGTCAACATTCTCGAAAGCCATATTGGTTTTGAGCCTGTATCTTATTTGTCTAATGCTGTGACAGATATGCGCATTGCCGCAAACGCTGTTGTCGGTTATTGCAAGGCCCAGGCGGAAAGCCATCAGGCCGTGCATATCGGCACAACCCGCATTTGGCAGGAAAAGGGCAGCTCCTTGGATTCTTTTTCTTTTAATCATGGTGGGGTGCTTTCCCGTAACAATCTTTCGATTTTACTTAAAGGCGAGGGGACCAATACGATCATGAACGGTCTCTATGGCCTCGATGGCAATCAGCAGGTCGATAATCACACCTTGCTTGATATTCAGCAGCCTAATTGCACCTCTTATCAGCTTTATAAGGGGTTGCTTAATGACAAGTCCAGGGCCATTTTTAACGGTAAAATTTATGTGCATGCGATTGCCCAAAAAACCAATGCGTATCAGCTCAACAAGCATTTATTGTTAGGCAAGGAAGCCCGGGTGGACACCAAGCCCCAACTGGAAATTTTCGCGGATGACGTCAAATGCACGCATGGGGCCACCATCGGCCAATTAAGCCAGGAGGAAATTTTTTATTTGCAAAGCCGCTGCATTACCCAACAGATGGCCATTCAGTTATTGTCAAAGGGGTTCATTGACGATATCCTCAATACCATCAAAAGTGGTTCCATCCGTGGTAAGTTAAGCCGTTTGTTGCTTAAAAAATTTCCGGAAGTCAAACTTTAGCTCACTATTCCCCTCTTTTTTATAAAGAGGGGTTAGGGGAGTTGAATATGTCTACTTTTAACGTCCAAAAACTCCGCCAAGACTTTCCTAACCTTAATATCAAGGTCCATGGCAAGCCTTTGGTCTATCTGGACAATGCCGCCACGACCCTCAAGCCCCGTTGCGTCATTGACGCGATGAATGCTTATTATGTCACGGGAGTTGCCAATGTGCACCGGGGAGTGCACTATTTAAGCGAGCAGGCCACCGCCGCATTTGAGTTTTCCCGCCAGGTGGTACGACAATTCCTTAATGCCCGCCGGGTAGAGGAAATTATTTTTACCAAAGGCGCCACCGAGTCCCTAAATCTTGTAGCACAGTCCTATGGCAGGCAGTTTCTTAAAAAAGGCGATGAGATCATCATTTCCCATATGGAGCATCATTCCAATATTGTGCCCTGGCAGATGCTTTGCCAGCAAGTGGGGTGTGTGCTTAAAGTCATTCCCATCAATGACCAGGGCGAGATCATTTTTGAGGAATACCTCAAACTTTTATCAGACAAGACTAAGTTGGTTTCCTTGGTGTGGGTGTCGAATTCTTTGGGAACGGTCAATCCCGTCAAGGCTGTGATCGAGGCCGCACACAAGCGTGGGGCAGTGGTTGTCATTGACGCGGCCCAGGCCGTGACCCATACGCCAATTAATGTCCAGGAATTAGACTGCGACTTTTTAGTTTTCTCAGGACATAAGGTTTTTGGGCCTACGGGAGTAGGGGTCCTTTATGGCAAGGAAAAGTGGCTTGAAGCCATGCCGCCTTATCAGGGAGGCGGGGACATGATCAAAAGCGTAACTTTTGAGAAGACCACGTATAATGTTTTGCCTTATAAATTCGAGGCAGGGACCCCGCCCATCGCCGAGGTCATCGGCCTGCGCTCAGCCCTTGAATTCTTTCAAACCATCGGCTGGGAGGGAATAAAACAGCATAAACAGGAGTTGTTAAATTATGGTACCAAGGTGCTTTTATCCATTAACGGTGTGCGCATCATCGGGACCGCCAAAGATAAGACATCCATTATATCATTTGTCGTTGATGGTATTCACCCGCATGATTTAGGGACCTTGGTTGACCAGGAAGGCGTGGCGATTCGCACAGGCCATCACTGCACCCAGCCGGTGATGCAGTATTTTGGGATCCCGGCCACCGCACGCGCCTCGTTAGCGTTTTATAACACCAAAGAAGAGCTTGATGTTTTGGCCAAGGCCATTTGTCGAGCTAAAGAAGTATTTAAATAAAAAGTAAAAAGGGGACACTTTAAAGTGTCCCCTTTTTAGAACAAATTTATGCGTGAAGAACTTTACCAGCAAACCATCTTAGAACACAACCGTTCTCCCCGGAATTTCAAAAAGCTGGAGGGGGCAACACACGTGGCTGAGGGCTATAATCCGCTTTGCGGGGACCATTTGTGGGTGTATATGAAGGTCAATGCCGAAGGTGTCATTGAAGAAGCTGCTTTTGAAGGCTCCGGCTGTGCCATTTCCAAAGCTTCAGCTTCCATGATGACCACCGCCCTTAAGGGTAAAACCGTCAAAGAGGCTAATATTTTATTTGATGAATTTCATAAGTTGGCCATTGGTGAATTAAAGCCGGACCAACAGCCTAATCATCTGGGGAAATTAACTGTTTTCTCCGGGATCTGGCAGTACCCCGCGCGGGTCAAATGCGCGGTGCTGTCATGGCACACCATGCACGGCGCGTTGGAGAAGACTAAAACTGTTTCAACAGAATAGAGTTATATTCCTCCCCCTTGTGATGGGAGAGGTCAGGTGGGGGTGTATGTCAATTAGCGATACACTTAATAGACCATTGCGTGACTTGCGGATTTCCCTGATCGACCGCTGCAATTTCCGCTGCCCCTATTGCATGCCGTCGGAAAAATACCATCATGCCTATGAGTTCCTTGATAAAAAAAAATGGTTAAGCTTTGAAGAGATTGAGCGCCTGGCACGGATATTTGTCGGTCTTGGGGTCACCAAGCTGCGCTTGACCGGGGGAGAGCCTTTGTTGAGGCCGGACCTTGATCTGCTTGTCCGTAACTTGGCAGCCATCCCCGGTGTTGAAGACCTGGCGTTGACCACCAATGGTTCCATGCTTGTCCAATGGGCCAAGCGCCTGAAAGCTGCGGGGCTGCACCGTTTGACCGTGAGCCTTGATACTTTAGACGAAGGTATTTTTCATCAGATGAGCGGGGAAAAAGGTTCGGTCAAAGACGTGCTGGAAGGCATTCGTTTTGCCCAGGCAGCTGGATTTGATTCTATCAAAATCAACGCGGTCATCCAGCGCGGGATCAATGATCATACCATATTGGATTTAGTCAAATATTTCCGCGGTACGCCTCACAGCATACGCTTTATCGAATACATGGACGTGGGCAATCAAAATCACTGGAACAATGCCCAGGTGGTCCCGTCCAGCGAGATTATTTCCCTCATTGATGCCGAATTTGCCTTACAGCGTATTCAAGGCACGCAGGGCGGGGATACTTCAGAAATTTATCGTTTTAAAGACGGCCAGGGTGAGGTGGGTTTTATTTCCTCAGTGACCAAGGCTTTTTGTGGTACCTGCAACCGCCTGCGTTTATCCGCCGACGGCAAGATGTACACCTGCCTTTTTGCCACCCACGGCACGGATTTAGGTGCTCATTTAAGGAATGGTGCCAGTGATGAGTTTCTAAGCCACTTGATCCGTGTGGTCTGGATGAAACGCGAAGACCGTTATTCCGAGATCCGCTCCCAGCTGCATCCTCATTCCCACGCATTACCCAAGGTTGAAATGTACCAGATCGGAGGGTAGAGTATATGACGCCAGGGAGTCCGCAAGCGGTTTTGTTGGTATTAGGAGCGATCACAGCTCTTTTTGCTGTTGTGATCTGTGTCTCTTTGGTATTCAGAAAAAAGATCCAGTGCCAGACCCAGGAAATAAAGGCAATGGATCTATGGAAAGATTCTTTCAATCCCCCTTCAAAACCCTCTGATCTATTGGTTGGCCTTCTTTCTGATGATGGCTGGTGGGCGATGTCATTGCTGATCAAGAATTCACGGGATGAAGTGCAGGCGAAAGCCACCTACCAGCTTAAGCACAAGATTTCCATTGAGGCTGGAGGTCAGCGCTATGAAGCAATAGTTTCCACTGAGACAATGCTTTACAAAGTTGTTAGTTCAGATGCCTCTGAACCGTCGTGTTCGTATAAGGGAGGCCTTCTTAGAACATCGATCAGCAGGTATGATGTGCCCCAAATCGGTATGATTGAGGTTGAAGGTGATTTTGAGATTAAGGTAAATAATCAGAGTGCCGGCAGGATTTTTCCGTTAAGCAAGATTGTTCAAAGAGGCGCGGTTTTGCTGCTGCCGGACGATTTACCGATCCACATCAGGGCATTTATCCTCGCCATGGAATATAGAAGGCTCACATAAACGAAGTACTAAATTACCAAAAACCTTCCTGATCAGCCTGTAGGGTGTTTTTGAATTTTCCTGCAAAACGCACTTCGCGCACCAGTTGCAGGCCGAATTTCTTTTTAACAACATCGATCATTTTTAAATGCAAATCATGAACGTCCTGGGCTTTTGCATTCGGGCCTTTGATGATGATATTGGCGTGTTTATCGAAAACATAAGCGCCGCCCACTTTCAGGTCCTTGCTACCGGCTTCTTCCAGGAACCATCCTGAAGCTTGACGACGTTCTGCTTTTGAAGTGGGTTCGATGTTACGGAAGAAAGAACCGGCGCAGGGCTGGGCGGCCAAATCAGGATGCTTCTCAGCGCGTTTTTTGAGTATTTCTGCACGCTCTTGGGCCAGGGCTGCAGGATCGCCCGGTGTCAAAGCAAAGGTCACCGAAACAATAATTTCATTCGTTTCTTTAAGCCGTGAATGGCGGTAAGAAAAATAAAAATAGTCAGGGCCTACAGTTTTAATTTTGCCTTGTTCATCAAGAACATCTGCAGATTTCAAGACATCTCCAACCTGTTTGCCCCAGGCGCCGGCATTACCTACTACCGCACCCCCGATGGTGCCTGGAATACCAGTGGTGTAGTTTAAGCCTTCCAGCCCTTCATCAACGCAAAAAATGGCCAGATCATCCAGGACAGTGCTCGCTGAGACAGTGATATCATCTCCTTTTCGTTCAATGAGCGGAGTAGAGGACAGGTAGCGGATGACCGTTGTTTGCAGGCCATGATCGGAAATGACTAAATTAGACCCGCCGCCGATCAATAAAAAATGTTTGTTTTCTTTTTTTAATTTCTGGACTGTTTGGAGGAGCTCATCCGGTGTACTGCATTCGATCAAACAAGGGCAAGGGCCGCCTAACTGAAAAGTGGTATAAGCGGATAATGGGGCGTTGGTTTTGATGTTCATCCGCGTACCCAGGCACTGCTGCCGTCGGTAAAGAACTCTTTTTTCCAGATGAGCAGCCGTTTTTTGATTTGCTCGATGATATAGCGGCAGCCTTTAAAAGCTTCATCGCGATGGCCGGCCCAGACACCGATCCACACGGCGGTCTCGGTGACTTTTAATTGGCCCACCCGTTGAATGCATACGGCCTCGGTGATGGAAAATTGAGACAAGGCCTCTTTAATTATTTTTTCGCCTTCTGCAGTTACCGCGGGGCTGTCAGCAATGTATAAAAGTTCATTGACCGTACGGCCTTGCAGTTCATCAGCTCGGACCGTGCCTTCAAAAACTACCAGGGCGCCATCGGTGGGGTTACGGCACATGTTCCTTGCTTGGGAAGCGTCAATGGGGCTTTCTTGAAGGATGAACATTTAATACGTTACCTTTACTGTCCCGCTTAAGATCTTGCATTGGCATCCCAAACGGTGGGTGCGGTCCATGGCCAGTTCTTTTTCTTCGCGGTTTAGTTCATTGATATTCTCAGAGCCTTCCAGGATCTCGATCTGGCAGGTGCCGCAGACGCCGGAATTGCAAGAAAACGGGATGCCTGCCGCCTCACAAGCCTGGGCCATTGGTTCACCGTCGGGCACTTCGTATGTTACATTATCTATGATCAGTTTTGCCATATTAAATTTTCCCCTCTTTTTTATAAAGAGGGGATAGGGGAGTTACTCCTTAAATTGTAATACCGGGAACACGATGTTTTTTTCCGGGTTGCTGAATTCATGGACTATTGTTTCAGGGACATAGGCCTTGATTTTATCAATGATCTCATCCACCAGATAACGGGGGACGGATGCGCCGGAACTCAAGCCCACTTTTTGTTTGCCTTTTAAAATAGAGCAATCTAATTCTTCAGCCGTGTCCACGATGTAGCTGGCCACTCCCATTTGCGCGCCGGTCTCCCGCAGGCGGTTGCTGTTGGAAGAGTGGGGCGAACCGCAAATGATGATAATATCGCAAAAAGTCGCTAATTCTTTAACAGCGTCCTGACGGTTTTGGGTGGCGTAACAGATGTCCGAGCGCGGGGGACCGATCAATTTAGGGAATTTTGATTTTAATTTTTCAATGATGCCTTTGGTTTCATCGACGGAAAGTGTCGTCTGCGTGATATAGGCAACGGTTTTTTGGGGATTGATGTTTAAGGTGTCAACGTCCTCTTCGTTCTCGATGATGTGCAGCAGGTCAGGATGCACATAGCCTGAGGTGCCGATCAATTCCTGGTGGCCCACATGGCCGATGAGCACCGTATCCACGTGTTGGTCGGAGAATTTGACGGCCTCTTTATGGACCTTGGTCACCAAAGGGCAGGTGGCATCCACATATTTTAAATGGCGCTGGCGGGCCTCATTGATGAGGTCAGGCGGAATGCCGTGGGCGCTGAAAATGATACGGGAGCCGTGCGGCACGTCTTTTAAGTCTTCGACAAAGACCACCCCGCGGCTTTTCATGTCCTCAACCACGGAAGTGTTGTGCACGATGTCGTGGTAGACGTACAACGGGGTGCCATAGGTTTTTAGAGCCAATTCTACGATATCTATGGCACTAGCAACGCCTGCACAGAACCCCTGAGTTTTAGCTAAGTAGATTTCCATGACTTTGCCTCAGAATGACGATGCTTGCTTTTTAGTGATTCATTTCCTATAATAACGCCTCAAAGGAAATAATTATAGCATTTTGCTGGAAGGTGTAAATTTCTTTATGTACCATCGTCGAAAAACCCCTGCCGTTGCCATAGGTCCCCTGTTCTTGGGGCATGATTTTCCGGTACGTATCCAGTCCATGACCGACACCCCCACGGCCGATGTTGAGGCCACCCTGGCCCAGACCAGGGAGTTGATTGCCGCCGGCTCTGAGCTGGTGCGTTGGACGGTCAATGACCATGATGCGGCCAAGGGCGCTGCCCAGGCCATCAGCCGTCTTCGTGCGGAAGGTATTACTACACCCATCATTGGGGATTTTCATTTTAACGGCCATCTTCTTCTTGGTAAAAATCCGCAGACCGCCAAATTGCTGGACAAGTACCGTATTAATCCCGGCAATGTCGGCCGCGGCCGCCTGCACGACGATAATTTTGCCCAGATCGTCAAGATCGCCGTTGATAACGGCAAGGCGGTACGCATCGGTGTCAATTGGGGTTCCTTGGACCAGGAATTGCTGACCGAATTAATGGATGCCAACGCCAAATCATCCGACCCTAAAGATTTTAGTGAAGTCACCCGTGAGGCCATGGTGCAAAGCGCTTTGCGCTCGGCGGAATATGCTTTAAAATTAGGCCTGCCGCGGGAAAAATTGGTTTTGAGCGTCAAGATGTCGGGATTGCAGGACATGGTCGCGGTTTATCAGCGCTTGGCCCGCGAGTGTGATTTTGCCTTGCATCTCGGATTAACGGAAGCAGGAGCGGATATCAAGGGAGCTGTATCATCGGCCGCCGCACTTTCAATTTTACTGCAGCAAGGCATAGGGGACACCATCCGTGTTTCCCTGACACCACAGCCTAATGTGCCCCGTTCCAAAGAAGTGGAGGTCTGCAAAGAGCTTTTGCAGTCCATGGGGTTCCGTTATTTTTCTCCGTCGGTGACAAGCTGTCCTGGCTGCGGGCGCACCAGCTCCAATTATTTTCAATACCTGGCCCAGGACATCAATAGCCATATTAAATTAAAGATGCCGTTATGGCAGAAGCAGTATCCGGGCATTGAAGAGATGAAGATCGCGGTGATGGGCTGCGTTGTCAACGGCCCCGGTGAGAGCCGTCATGCGGACATCGGCATCAGCCTGCCTGGTACATCTGAGACCCCCATTGCGCCGGTATACATGGACGGCAAGGAATACAAAACGCTTAAAGGCGACCATATCAAGGAAGAATTTATTGATATATTAGAAACGTATATTAAGAAACGTTATTCAAATTAATTTTTAATCAGCATATTATCGGGTGGCCTGCCGCTCTCTGCGGCAGACAGGCTATCAAATTTGCAATAGTATAAGCACACCGAGGGAGTATCTTAAGGGAGGCGTTAATGAACAGCGAATCCAAGAAATTTTTACGTGAATTTTTGAGCCAATGCGGCCCTTCCGGTTTTGAAGAAGCCAGCCAAAGCGTTTGGGCCAAGCGGACAAAGGCCTATGCGCAGGCCATCAAGCGCGACGTGCACGGCAATGCCATCGCCATCCTAAATCCTAAAGCAGATTATAAGATCATGATCGCGGGCCATTGCGACGAGATCGGTTTTATCGTCAGCCATATCACCAGCGAGGGTTTTTTGTGCATGGTGCCGGTGGGCGGCATTGACTCCGGTGTTTTGCCCGGCAGCCAGGTGAAGGTGCAAACCGAAAAAGGGCTTCTCGACGGTGTTATCGGCAAGAAACCCATTCACCTGATGGAAGAGGCTGACCGCAACAAAAGCGTGCTCATTAAGGATTTATGGGTGGATATTGGTGCCAAAGATAAAGAAGATGCGCTTAAAGTTGTGGCGTTAGGTGATGCGATATCTTTCGCGCCTAATTATATGGAATTGCGCAATAATATTTTTTCTTCCAAAGGCTGTGATGACAAGACCGGTGCTTTTGTGGTTTCCGAAGTGATCAAGATCTTAAGCAGCAAGAAAATAAGGAAAGATGTAGGGGTGTACGCGGTTTCAACCGTTCAAGAGGAAGTAGGTTTGCGCGGGGCACGGACCAGCGCTTATGGCATTAATCCCCAAGTGGGCATTGCGGTGGACGTAGGTTTTGCCTCGGACACGCCGGGCATTGATAAGCGCATCGTGGGCGAGGTGGCTTTGGGTAAAGGGCCGGTCTTGCATGCCGGGCCTGCGATCAACCGCGCCCTTGGAAAAATGTTCATTGATGTCGCCAAACGCAAAAAGATCCCGTATCAATTTTCATCCCTTGGCCGTCCCGACGGTACGGACACCGGGGCCATACAATTAAGCCGCGAAGGGGTGGCCACGGCCTTGATCAGCGTGCCCAACCGCTACATGCACACCATGGTGGAGACCTGCTCGCTGGATGATCTGGAATCCTGCGCCCAGTTGATTGCGGAAACCATCTTAGAGATCACTCCTAAAATGGATTTCATCCCGCGTTAATAAAAAGGGGACACTTTAAAGTGTCCCCTTTTTATGATAGAATATTTTTTATTATTCCTGTTCCCCACAGGATATTTTCAATTTCATTAATTCCCCCAATACGAGGTTGGTCTATGCCAAGGACAAGTCGTGTCATTGTTCCCGGAATTCCGCACCATATTATTCAAAGGGGTAACAGGAAACAAGCCGTTTTTTTTAATGATATTGACCGGTTATATTATTTGCGTCTTCTTAAAGAACATTCTTTAATATATGGCCTTAAAATTTTGGCCTATTGTCTGATGGAGAACCATGTACATTTAATAGCGGTTCCCCAAGGACAGGAAAGTTTTCGTGCTATTTCGGAGACACATCGAATATATACGTGTATGGTTAACACTCGCGAGGGATGGAGAGGATATTTATGGCAGGGTAGGTTTAAAAGCAATCCAATGGATGAGCGGTATCTTTTTGCGGCTGTGCGTTATGTAGAAAGGAATCCAGTTAGAGCAAATTTGGTCAGAATTTCAGAAAATTACCGTTGGTCAAGCGCTAAATACCATGTGTATGGAGAAAAAAATGATTTATTAGAGCGTTTCTTTCTAATGGATCAGATTAAGGATTGGTCAGCTTATTTATTGGTTAGTGATGAAGAAAAAGATCTTAATCTTTTGCGTAGAAAATCCCCTAAGATGTATGAAAAGGGGACACTTTAAAGTGTCCCCTTTTCTAAAGCTCTTTAAGTGCGGCGATGATTTCTTGATTGTGCCCTTCGGGTTTGACTTTCTCAAAGACCTTGGCGATCTTGCCGTCCTTATCGATGATGAAGGTAGTGCGGGCAACTCCCATGTATTTCTTGCCGTACATGGATTTTTCCACCCATACGCCGTAATCCTGGCACATTTTTTTGTCTTCGTCAGCCAAAAGGGCAAAGGGCAGTTGGAATTTGCTGATGAATTTTCCATGGGAAACAACGGAGTCCGGGCTGATACCTAAGATCACGGCGTTCAATTTTTCTATATCCTTAAAGCTGTCCCGCAATCCACAGGCTTCAACCGTGCATCCCGGCGTATCATCCTTGGGATAAAAATACACCACGACATTTTTACCTTTTGAGTCCTTCAAAGCAATGTTCCCACCGCTACTGGCAGGCAGATTAAAATCAGGGGCCTTGCTTCCTTCTTGAGGAATAGACATATTAAACCTTTCTATATTTTTTGTTTTTGTCCGTCAATCGTATCAATTTCATCCAAATAGTAGGTCATCACCACACCGATGCCGGGGTCCATTTTGATGTATTTATCCGTCCGCTCGGCGATCTTGCCCTCCAATTTTTTGCCGCTTTTAAGGACCACCTCAGAATTCCCTTGGGGTGCTGGCGACGATGGCGCAGGAGTAGTATTTTCAGGGACCGCTTCAGGAGCTTGCGTAGGAGGTGTGACAGGTGTTGTCGAAACTGATTCCGACGGCTCCTCTGGTGCATTGCCGGCATTTTTTAAAGCCTGCAGAAAGGTTGCCTCAGAGGCAAAAGCGGAGTTTGACCAAAATCCCTCGTTAGGCGCTACTCCCAATGACTGGGCTTTATGCACATTTTCCCAGGCTTGGTCATATTTGTCCTTGATATAATAAGCCATGGCACGGTTATAATAGGCTTTGGTAAATAGCTCGGCCAAATGTAAGGTCACCCGATTGTTAGCAACGGCCTTGTCAAGGGTGGTTTTATCACCGTAGGCGTTCTCCAAGATACTGTAATCTTGAGGATCGTTGGGATTTAAGGCAATGACCTTGGTGTAATCGGCAATGGCCTGGGTGTAGTTGCCCTGGGCGCCGTAGGTCACCCCTCGTTTATAGTAGGTTTCCGCCATGCTGTTACAATCTTCCACCAACTTGTCGGGATGAAGCTGGATGTCTTGAAGATAGCCGGAGATGGCTTTGTCATAAAAGCTCATGTCTTGGGCGCAAGAGTTGTGGTTTAAAATAAAAAGCAGCGGCAGGACCAAAAAATAAGCTTTCCAGGATTTGCTTTTGCTTTCGTAGATCTCCTTGACCCTTTTGTTTTCCGGCACACCGTCTTCCAGCGGCCAGGCGGTGGCTTCCAGTTTATTTCCGTCGAGATCGTAGAAATAAAGTGACCAGGATTTGGGGCGTTTCTTGGCGAATTCAATTTTAACGTGGTG
>Ga0207121_1128_pt1 | contig 11854 bp, 12 predicted proteins | sample Alteio_BWMinHeat_41_FD_153513 | JGI IMG/M metagenome (GOLD analysis project Ga0207121, IMG submission 153513) | Enriched cells from forest soil in Barre Woods Harvard Forest LTER site, Petersham, Massachusetts, United States -... | ecosystem: Environmental > Terrestrial > Soil > Temperate forest >... | reverse complement strand
TAACCTTTTCCTGGTTCTTGTTGGGACCTTTCTTAATTCGACGTTTCTTGTATGCCATTCACCTTACCTCGGGGTAGATTACCAGTTCCAGCGCGGTCGAACCGGATCCATCCCCAGGAAAATTTACCGCAGTTCCAGCGACGCCTGCAATTGTGAGCTACGCTGCCAAATTGCCGTGTCATATTTCCCAGCGGAGTGACCGCTGTCTAGCGAAGCTCCGGTCCAGAAGACTGTCGTAAAACTGAAGCCCAGAGGGGCTAGGATGATGAGCTTGTGAGAATCGCTCATATTGATACGGAAAAGGGCTGGCGCGGAGGCGAGCAGCAAGTTGTCTCTTTGTGTGAAGCCCTGGCAGCCCTCGGTCACGAGAACGTCGTCGTACTAAGAAAGAATAGCGCGCTGCAAGAAAGACTCAAAGACAAGGGCACATCGTTCATTTTCAGCCAGTCCTGGGGCGAGTGGGACATCTTGTCCGCGAATAACGTACGCTCGAAGCTCCGCAAGAAGAACGTTGAAATCGTCCACGCTCACACCGCCCATGGCGTCGCGCTTGCGGCTGCCGCCACCCTTGGCACAACCATCCCCATCGTTGCAACCCGTCGCCTTGATTTCCATCTTTGTAAAAATACGTTTTCCCGCTGGAAGTACGGCCGGGTTCAGAAAATCATTGCCGTCTCAAACTGTATTCAAAAGATTCTGATTGAAGACGGGATTCCTCAAGAGAAAATTTCAATGATTCCAGACGGGGTTGATTTCCGTCGGTTCGATTCGATCATCCCTGTGAGTAAAAGAGAGCTCGGATTTCCCGAGGATTCAATTTTGATCGGGCAAGTGGCGGCCTTGGTTCCTCACAAGGATCCGACCACGTTCGTCCGGGCGATCGCCGAGCTCCACAAGAATCAGCCGATGGTTCGCGCCGTGATTTTAGGCGAGGGTGAGTTGCGATCGGTGATTGAATCTGAAGTGAAATACCTCGGCCTCGAAAACGTCGTTCGTCTTTTGGGGTTTCGTCGAGATGTTCTCAATCACCTGGCCGGCTTCGATTTGTTTTGCCTCTCTTCCGTTGAGGAGGGCCTCGGTTCCTCCATCCTGGATGCCATGGCGCTGCGCGTTCCCGTGGTCGCCACCAATGCCGGAGGAATCCCCGAGATGATCAAGCATGAAGTGACCGGATACCTCGCCGAAAGCGGAAATCCACATTCTCTCTCGCTCGCCTTGGAAAGGGCCCTCACGGAACGGACCAAGAATCACTACATTATCGAAAATGCTTTCCGCAAATGCCGCGAGTTTGATATCTCGCGGACGGCCAGCGATGTTGAGCAGATTTATGAGTTGCTGGTCGGAACTTTTGCCGCCTCAAAAGGGCCCAAAGGCATACTCAATATGACGCCCGACGCGGACAGCGCGAGAAAACGGACGAACGCCAACTTTTAGAAACCTCGTACCAAAGTCCCGATGGGTCTCTGCCGTCTCCTTTCCCGTTGTGTCGGTTCAGCGCAGATGAGAATATATTGGTATCGCTGACCGCCCCTTTTTTCTGGCCGCATAACTTGGAGGTCCCATGAAAGCTTCTCGCCACATCCTTGCCTTTTTCGCCGCCTGCAGTTTAGCCGCTATTGCTTTTGCTGCGAGCCCCTATAGGGTCATCATGAAAGTGAAGCTGCCCGGAAATGGCGGCTGGGATTATCTGTCCGCCGATGCCCAAGCCCGCCGACTTTATGTGTCCCACGCTACCCAAGTCGATGTCGTCGACTTGGACACTGTTAAACCTGTGGGCACCATTCCGGACACTCCAGGCGTTCACGGCGTGGCGCCGGTCCCGGCTTTGGGTCGCGGTTTTATTAGCAATGGTAAGGCCTCGACGGTCACGATCTTCGATCTAAAGACGCTCAAAAAAATGGGCGACGTGAAAGCGGGAGAGAATCCGGACGCCATTATTTTTGACCCAGCGACCAACAGGGTCTTTGCGTTCAACGGCCACGGCAAGAGCGCCACGGTTATAGACGCCGAGAAAGGAGTCGCCATTGCGACGATTCCTTTGGCGGGAAAGCCCGAGTTCGCTGCTTCAGACGGCAAAGGACACGTTTTTGTGAATCTCGAGGATAAGAACAGCGTGACCAAGATCGATTCGCGAGAGCTCAAAGTTGAAGAGACCTGGCCGTTGCCTGGGTGTGAAGAGCCCGGTAGTATGGCCATGGATGTGGCGAACGACCGAATTTTCATCGGCTGCGGCAGCAAAGTGATGGCGGCTGTAAACGCCCAGAATGGAAAAGTGATCAAAACTCTACCGATCGGGGACCACGTGGACGCCTCGGTTTTTGATGCGGAAAAAGGGTTGATTTTTAATGCTTGTGGCGACGGGACTCTTACCGAAATCCATGAGGATACGCCCGACGAATTTACGCTTGTTGAGAACGTCCCCACGCGGAAGGGTGCCCGTACAGTCGCCCTAGATTCCCAGACGCACCGGCTTTATCTCGTCACAGCAGACTTTGGACCGACTCCAGCACCTACAGCGGAACATCCCCATCAGAGGCCTTCTATAGTCCCGGGCACCTTTGTTTTGGTGGTCGTAGGTCAATAATAATGCGAGGTCTTTTGTTCGCCACACTTTTTTTCGCCGCGCTCTTGGAAGTTGGGGGCGATGCCGTCATTCGCAAGGGACTACGCTCTGCCCACCCTTTTCTCATCTTGCTGGGAGTGTTGCTGCTGGGCTTCTACGGTATTATGGTCAACACGGTCAAATGGGATTTTTCCAAGCTTTTTGGCGTCTACGTGGCGGTTTTTGCTGTGGTCGGCGTGCTGGCCGGGCGTTTGGTTTTTAAGGAGACGGTTCCGATCTCAACTTGGATAGGCTTATTGACGATCGTCGTCGGGGCCACGATCATCCAGGTGGGGCAACGATAAATCACAGGTCCCGGCGGGCGGGGCATCCAATTTTTCGGGATTCGAAGATCTGAGCGATCGCCTGAACGGCTCTCGTTGCATCGGGTCCTGAAGCGCTGATCTTGATCCGGTGGCCGCTTAGGGGCGCCAGTTGCAAGAGGGTTAAGACGGCGCGCGCGTCCACGGTTAGCTCTCCCAAAGACAGTAGTACCGAAGACTTGAATCCCTGGACTTCCTCCACCACCTTCTTGGCGTCCGATAAATGCAATCCATGCCCGCAGGGCACTGCAAACGTGGCAGAGGCTTTCACAATTCGGATTTAAGGGAGAGAAGGACGGCTTCGGCTAATTCGTGGAGCGGCTTCTGGTAATGCATGCTCGTTCGCCGAAGAAGCAAGTAGGCGTCTGCCTCGTTGAGACCTTGTGTTTTCATGACGAGTCTCTTAGCCTGCTCGATCGTCTCGCGCTGCTCCGCTGTTCGCGGCCGTCTAATCGTTGCCAACATGAACTTTTCCGTGGGATGAAAATCCGAGCCAGGCCAGAGATCAGAGCTCGCCTTTTTCCTTTAATTTGGACTGTAGCCAAAGTCCGGCTACGACGGCGATCACAACGACGACCACGATAAAGATCACGAGTCCTTGAGTATGCACGTTACCTCCTGGCCCCCAGTACATGGTTTTTCAGCGTTCCATTCTTCGGCCCAGTGCGGGGCGAAGCCGATCGCTAGAAGATTTCCGGTTTCAAAAGAGCGACGATCAGGTAAGCGAACAATACGATCGAGACGATCCCGCCAATCCAGTAGATCCCTGTCATAAAAGCCTCCTTAGAGCTTTTCAAACAGTTTGATGAGCGCAAAAGAGCACGCGAACATCAAAGCCGTTAACCCTAGAAAAATAAAGTCGGACATTTTTTCCTCCGTTGTCAGAAATCGACTTTGACGCCATCGAGATCCAAATTCAACTCCAAAACATTCACTGCTGATTCTCCGATCAGGCCCAGGAAACGACCGGTGGTATGTTGTCGAACCAATTGCCGAAGGGCCCCTTCCGAAAGCCCGCGGGCCTTGGCAATCCGGTTAATCTGGTATTCGGCGGCCGCGGGCGAAATATGAGGATCGAGCCCGCTACCCGACGCCGTTACCAGGTCAACGGGAATGGGTTCCTTGTTGCCCGGATCGGCTTTGTGCAGCGCGTCGATCCGGTCCTGGATGGCCTTGAAAAGAGCCGGGTTCGTCGGTCCCAGATTTGATCCAGAGGAGTTCGCGGCGTTATAAGGCATGGGGGAGGTGGCTGACAGCCGGCTCCAGAAATATTTGGGATCGTCAAACGGCTGTCCAATCAAACGGGAACCGATGGGCTTCCCATCCTTGTAAATCAAGCTGCCATTGGCCTGTTTCGGAAACAGTAACTGCGAGAGGCCGGTGATGGCGAACGGATAGATTAAACCGGTTCCTATTGTCAGAACAATGGTCGACAACAACGCTATCCTAATTTGTTTAAACATCTCGTTTCTCCTTAACGCGTGCGCGTCAAACCAAATGCAAGGCGGCCAGCAACATGTCGATGAGCTTGATTCCGATAAAGGGCGCGATGATGCCCCCTACCCCGTAGATCAAGAAGTGATCCCGCAGAAGACGGCTTGCCCCCACGGCGCGGTACTTGACCCCCCTCAAAGCAAGCGGGATCAGAAGCACGATGATGATGGCGTTGAAGATAACCGCCGACATAATGGCGCTGTTCGGCGTCGCCAGATGCATGATGTTCAGCAGTTTGAGAGCGGGATAGGTCGTCGCAAACGCGGCGGGAATGATCGCGAAATACTTGGAGACGTCGTTAGCGATGCTAAACGTCGTGAGCGCTCCCCGCGTGATCAACAGTTGCTTGCCAATTTCTACGATCTCAATCAGCTTGGTGGGATTGGAATCCAGGTCGACCATATTCCCGGCTTCCTTAGCGGCCTGCGTCCCGGTATTCATGGCCACAGCCACATCGGCCTGGGCCAAGGCCGGTGCATCGTTCGTGCCGTCGCCGGTCATAGCTACCAAACGGCCTCCCATCTGAGTTTCTCGGATCAGCTTGAGCTTGGTTTCAGGTGTGGCCTGCGCCAAGAAATCATCGACACCGGCTTCAGCGGCGATCGCCGCGGCGGTGAGGGGATTGTCACCGGTGATCATCACGGTTTTAATGCCCATGTCGCGGAGCTCTCCAAAGCGCTCCTTGATTCCGCCTTTGACAATGTCCTTGAGATGTATGACGCCCAAGACTTTGTCTCGGTCGGCAACCACCAGGGGCGTGCCGCCGCCCTTGGCTATTCTTTCCACCGATCGCTTCACAAACTCCGGAAAGGATCCGCCGCTTTCCGTGACGTAGGCTTCGATGGCGTCGGCCGCTCCTTTGCGGATGCGTCGACCGTCGGCCAGATCCACTCCGCTCATGCGGGTCTGGGCGGTAAACGGAACGAAGGTGGCTCCCAACGAGTGGATATCCCGCTCGCGGATCTGGAATTTCTCCTTGGCTAGAATCACGATGCTGCGTCCTTCCGGCGTCTCGTCGGCCAGGGAAGATATCTGGGCCGCGTCAGCAAGAGCTCCCGGCGGTATGCCATCGGTTTGGAAGAAGTCGACGGCTTGCCGGTTTCCAAGCGTGATCGTGCCCGTCTTGTCGAGTAAAAGGACGTCAACGTCACCGGCAGCCTCTACGGCGCGCCCCGACATCGCAATCACGTTCGCCTGAATCATCCGGTCCATTCCCGCGATTCCGATCGCCGGCAAAAGGCCTCCGATAGTGGTCGGGATCAGGCAAACCAAAAGCGCGACCAGCACCGTTACGGTTATAGGAATCCCGTGGCCCGTTGCATTCACGCTGTAGATGGAGAAAGGAAGAAGCGTGACCGTGGCGAGGAGGAAGATAATAGTCATTCCCGCCAAAAGGATGCTCAACGCGATCTCATTGGGAGTCTTCTGGCGTTTGGCGCCCTCAACCATGTCAATCATCCGGTCTAGAAACGTCTCTCCCGGGTTGGCCGTAATCCGAACCACAAGCCAGTCAGAGAGCACATCGGTTCCGCCGGTCACTGCGCTGCGATCCCCGCCGCTTTCACGAATGACGGGGGCGCTTTCGCCCGTGATGGCCGCCTCGTTCACCGAGGCAACACCTTCAATCACTTCGCCATCCATGGGAACGCTGTCTCCGGACTCAACCAGGACGACATCGCCGCGACGAAGAGTTGAGGCCGACACCATCGCGTACTTGGCACCGTATTTAGGATGCATGAGCTTTTTGGCGGGCGTGTCTTTGCGAGCCTTTCTCAAGTTCGCGGCTTGGGCTTTTCCACGCCCTTCCGCCATGGCTTCCGAGAAATTGGCGAAGATCACCGTGAACCAAAGCCACAAAGCCACCGCCAGGATGAACCAGGCCGAGGCCTCTCCATGGCCGAGGCAAGCCTGCAGCCAAAGTCCTGTGGTGAGCACACTCCCAACTTCAACGACAAACATCACCGGATTTTTGACCTGGTGGCGGGGATCCAGTTTTTTAACCGAATCCCAAATCGCCGGCTTAATGATGGACCAGTCAAATAGGTTTCTTGATTTATTTCTCACGACTAACCTCCCCTCATCATCAGATGTTCAACAATAGGTCCCAAAGACCACGCCGGGAAAAACGTCAATGCGCCGACGATAATTACAACGCTCGCCAGGAACACCACGAATAGCGGCGTGTGCGTGGGGAGCGTTCCAGAACTAAGCGGTACTGATTTTTTCTTAAGGAGCGAGCCCGCAATGGCCAAGACCGGCAAGATCGCGCCGTATCGGGAAGCGAACATGCAAAGCGCCAGAAGCGTGTCATAGAACGGCGTCGCCGCATTCAGGCCGGCAAAGGCGCTTCCATTGTTATTTCCGGCGGAGGCAAAGGCGTAAAGGATCTCAGACAATCCATGAGGTCCTGGATTGGCCAAGCTTGATAGTCCCGGTTTAGCCACAACGGCGATGGCCGAGCCAATCAGCACAAAGAACAACGGAATGAGCGTGGCCAAAGACGCCATTTTGACCTCGTAGGCCTCAATTTTCTTGCCCATGTATTCGGGCGTTCGTCCCACCATGAGGCCGGCCAAGAAGACGGCGATAATGACAAAGACCATCATTCCGTAGATTCCGCAGCCATCTCCTCCGTAGACCACTTCCCCGAGCTTCATCAGGACCATCGGTACAAATCCTCCCATCGGCGTAAAGGAGTCATGCATGGAGTTCACGGAGCCGTTTGCGACCGCGGTCGTGGCCGTGGCCCAGATGGCTGAGCCCGCGATGCCAAAGCGAACCTCTTTGCCTTCCATATTGCCGCCGGGTTGGAGTGCAGATGCCGCTTGCGTGACGCCCATTTTCTCAATGGCGGGGATTCCAGACTGTTCCGCGGATACGCACAGATAGAGAAGGGGGACAAAAATAAGCGTCATGGCTGCCCAAAGCGCCCATCCTTGCCGGGTATCCCCCAACATTTTTCCGAACGTGTAGCAGAGCGCCGAAGGTATCATGAGAATCCCAAAGAGTTCTAAAAACAATGCTGTTGTAGTGGGGCACTCGTAGGGGTGGGCCGAGTTAACGTTGAAATATCCGCCGCCATCACTGGCGATCTGTTTAATCGATATTTGACTTGCCACGGGACCAGTGGCGATGGTTTGCTCTTTGACATCTTTCCCGTTGGAGTCTTTTGTGGCTTGTAAGAGCGGTACCGTAACGCTTGGCTTAAAGGTCTGGGGCATTCCTTGCTGAACCAATAAGAGGGACCAGAGGATAGAAACAGGAAGCAGGATGTAGAGGATCGACCGGTTCATGTCTACCCAGAAATTGCCGATCGTCTTGCCCCGAACGCCCCGCATGCCGCGGACGAGCCCCACCATGACTGCCATGCCGACCGCGGCCGAAACGAAGTCCTGAACGGTCATGCAAAACATTTGAGTTAGGTAACTCATCGTGGTCTCGCCGCCGTAGCTTTGCCACTCGGTGTTCGTGATGAGGCTGATGGCCGTGTTGAAGGCCAGATGGGGATCCATGGGGCCCTGCGCCATTGGATTTAAGGGCAAATGATGCTGCAGGCGCTCGATTGCGTAAAACACCAGGAATCCGAAGACGCCGGACCATAGAACCGAGGTCGCGTAGGTCTTCCAGGTCATCTCCTCATTTGGGTCTACACCCCAAAGCTTGTAGGTGAGCCGCTCGATGGGACCTAGCCATCGCGCGATGCCGGGCGCTTTTCCTTCATAGACCCTCGCCATATACCAGCCGAGTGGTTTCGTGACGGCGATCAATGCGAGCAGGTAAAGCGCGCATTGAACAAAGTTATTTGTGTTCATCCATGGCTCCTCGTAAGAAGTGTTTACGACTCTTACAGTAGCCCAAGGATGTGTAAAGGCTCCATACCTAAAGCGTTAAGACTCCGTTAATGAAATGGCGCGAGGAGGGAATTTGGTCTGACTATCTATATAGACTGGGAAATGGCTCGGAAATTCGACGATAATACAACCAACCCTCCAATCTGGTCGGTGGTCGGATTATGGTATAACAACCGAAATTTCACTTCCCCGTGGGCGGTTAAGTCGACGGAAGAAGCGTGGCGAACTGAGCAATAGACAGCCACGGCGGAAATCGTGAGGCAAGGATTGAGCTCAGATCAAGACAGTTCCAGGACCCGCCAGACTGGACTCCCTGAAGCGGCTCGGCGAGACCCCGCAAAAACTCCGCTTCGCTGCGCGATCTGTGGAGAAAGCGATGCGCGAGACCTTTTCCGGGGTCTGGTCAAATGCAACCAATGCGGCTTTATCTGGGCGGACTTGTCCATCGGAAGCCAGGAGCTCGAAAAGCTCTACGAGCGGAATTATTTCTTTGGCGGAGAATACCGGGACTATTTAGAAGAAAAGGGTCCGCTAGAAAAGGATTTCAGAAAAAACCTCGATATCCTTTCTCGCTTTGCCAAAGGAGGACGCCTCTTGGAGGTCGGAAGCGCCTACGGCTTCTTTCTGAACATGGCGCGAAGCCGATTCTCCGAGGTTGAAGGTTGCGAGATCAGTCCCGAGGCTGCTCAGTACGCGAAGTCAAATTACCACCTCAACATCCACCAAGGGGATTTTCTCCACGCGAACCTTCCGCAACTATCCTTTGATGCGGTCGTTTCCTGGGCGACGCTCGAGCATCTGCCCAACCCTCACCTGTATTTGGAAAAAATGACCCGCCTTCTTAGGCCCGGCGGAATTTTTGCGTGCACGACGGTCGATATCGGCGCCTTGGTGCCCCGGCTTCGAGGATCTCGCTGGCGCCAAATTCATCCGCCAACCCACGTCAGCTATTTTTCCAAGAAGACGCTGTTCAAGTTGATGGGGAAATATGGTTTGAAGCCAATCCATTCCGAACATGTGGGGAGCCATCGGACCGTGGACAACACTCTCTATACGGTATTGGTGCTGGCCAATCGGCACGAGCGGCTTTATCAATGGCTGAAACGATTGAATCTCACTCGCGGATCCTATTATCTAAATCTGTTCGATACGATTTATGCGGTGGCGGTGAAACCGTTAAATGGGGATTCCTGATGCAGGAAGGCAGATATCTACATCTCAAATATGCGATCGCAGGCTTGGAAAAGACCGGCACGGCCCTGGTGGGGTACGATGGGCGTAGATTGATTCCGTTGGATGGGAGCGATGACAGCGGAATTTATTATGTCGTACCCAAATTAGCCCGGCTTCTAGACTGGCCGCTCGATCGAACTCTGCACGTCTTTTTTGCACTAGCCGTGGGCCTGGCGGTGGTCGCGGCTCTAGGGGGCATTTTCCTCATCGTCCGGCACTGGACGGCCCGAGTTTACGGAGTCGTTTCCATACTCGCAATGGCCGCTATGGCGTATCACTCCCGTGATGTGTACGCGACGTTATTCTGCGTCACGGCTGGCCTTATTCCGTTGTTCCTTTATGTTTCACGGCGCAGTTCACCAGCGGTTTTTGCTGGATTTGAGTTTGCTTCTGGGCTGACAGTCGTTCTGGCGAATTTTGTGCGTTCCCTGGCAGGCGTTCCGGTTATTATTTTTCAAGTTATCTGGATCGCTTGGGGTCTTGGTCTTTCGAGAAAAACAAAGGCTGTCCTTTTTCTGTTTCTTTTTCTTGGGGCGGCCTTGCCGTCGCTTTATATCTCCTATGTGTTCGAGAGGCGGGACCGGTTCGTGGCGGAGCATGAGCCGAATCCTACGGTTTCCTTGGGCCGGTCGCATCCCGTGTGGCATGCCGCCTATTTGGGCCTCAACTACCTCAGCAACGGATATGTGACTGCGACCACGGACAAAGACGTTTTCGACAAAGTTCTTGAGATCGCGCCGGGAACAGCCTTCCTTTCGGACCAGTATTCTCGCGTCTTGAAACACGAGGTATTGAACGTCGTAAGACACCATCCCTACTTCGTGGTTCGCACTGAGTTTGCAAAGGCCGGAGACATGTTTCTGCTCTTCCTTCTTTTCTCGAACATCGGATTCTTGGCCGCACTCCGAGCCCCAAAACCCAAGCCGCTTGAACTCGCCTTTTTTGGGGCCATGGCCTTTCACGCCCTCTACGGTTTTCTCCTTGAGCCGTACTATTATTATCTGCTGGGATTTCTCACCTTTGCCGTCCTCTACGCCGTCGTGAGCGTTGATTACTGGATGAGCCGGAAAGACACTGGCCTTCAACGGATTACTCTCTAAAAACCCTGCTTTGGCCGGCTGGTTACAACGGCTTTACAACCCTTAAGCTGATCTTAAGACCGATATATTAATCTGCTTTCAGGAACCCCCACTATCCCACGCTGAAGGAATGGTTCTTGAAAAAATCGAGTCTATTTCTCAAGTCGTGTTCTACCGCACTTTGCCTCGTTTATTTCGCAACCAATTGCGCGTTCGCGCACGTCCCCGAATCTAATTTCTGGGCTGAACGACGCCAGCATGGTTCGCGGTTCGCGACACCCAAACTCGATTCCCCAGTCGCACGTTTGCCCGATTCTGTGGCGACCTTGCCTGTGGACCACGCTCTTGGCAACACCCCGCTACGGCTGACCCTGCAGACGCCGCGTAAGATAAGCGGTCTTCAGTCGCGTTCCAACGCCGAGATCTCGGCCATCGTTCAAGCACTTTCTTCCGCCTATGGAACCCTTAAACAGGTTTCCATTCCGCCTCAACATGGCAATAAAGTCATCCTCCACGTTCAAGACGTTCATCTAAATGCCGAAGCCCAGCGCAATATCGGAAAAGCCCTCCAAGAACTGGTCGACCGAAAAGTCATCCAATTGGTGGCGCTCGAGGGCGCATTCTCGCCCGTCGACATTTCGAACTTCCGGGCGTTTCCGCACCAGGACACAATTCGTGTTGTGGCTGACTATCTCCTGGAAGAAAACATCATTTCAGGACCGATCCATACCGCCCTCACGAGCGCAAGCGCTCCTCCCCCGATCGAAGGCGTCGATGACCTCGGTCACTACGAGGCAAACGTTTCAGCCTATCGACAGGCGTGGCCGGAGATAAAGCGCCTCAAGAGAGATCTGGAAAATCGGACTGATTCTCTTTCCCAGCGCAAAGCCAAAATCTTTTCCGCGGAGCTCGCAGCCTTAGATGGGCGCGTGCAGGCCTATCGCTCCGGATCGCTCAAGCTGGGCGCCTACGTCAATTTGTTGTCAACATTAGCGCGGTCGGAGCCCGAAGTCATCCGAACATTCCTGCAGGCTACCCGCCTCGAGTCCTCGCTGGATTTTTCATCCGTAGAGCGAGAGCGGGCCGAACTGCTGACGCGTCTTCTGGGTAAGCTCGACCAGAGCGAAACGGATTTCCTGCTTCAACGATGCGTCGCTTATCGTCTGGGTTCCCTGGGCGCTCCCGAGTTCTATGCGATTGTGAAGGGGCTCTCGGCAAAGAAAGGGCTCTCTTTCGACCGTTTTCCCGCTTTATCCGCCTATGTCCGCTACG
>Ga0207121_1126_pt1 | contig 11989 bp, 9 predicted proteins | sample Alteio_BWMinHeat_41_FD_153513 | JGI IMG/M metagenome (GOLD analysis project Ga0207121, IMG submission 153513) | Enriched cells from forest soil in Barre Woods Harvard Forest LTER site, Petersham, Massachusetts, United States -... | ecosystem: Environmental > Terrestrial > Soil > Temperate forest >... | reverse complement strand
TGTCGCCGCTGAAGGTATCGCCGCACTTGAACAGTACGCGCTTGCCGCTGCCGAACGATGAGCCCAGTGCCGTGTTGAAGCTCGAGGTGCTGAGCACCGCTGCGCCCACGGGACAATCCCCGCTGCCTGGCACGGGAGTTCCTGATGCCGAGACGCACGTGGTCTTGGCGCCCGCAAAGCCATGGGCCCCCGCCGGATCGTAAGCCGTCACCCCTAGCTGACAGCTGGCGGTGTTGGTTCCATCCGTAGCGGTCACGGTGGCCGTATAGGCGGTGTCCGCCCCCGGCGTGACGTACAGATGCGCTGCCACCCCGCCGGTCGCGGTGTTTTTGCTGTTATGCCCGGCGTTCGCTCCGTACGCCCAAACACCCGTCCCGGAGGCGCCGAAGTCGCCAAAATCCCATGTGTAGGTGACGCGCTGGAAGGTCGTGGCGTTGCCCGTGATCGAGGCATCCGTCGTGCCGGTGGCATCGAAGAACATTAAGAAAGGCGAAATTCCGGCAGAGCGCACTGTGCTCACTTTCAAAGACAGTGGGCCGCTTGAACCTGAGCATGCCAAAGCGATCGGCGCGCTGATGGTGACTGTTGTCGATTGCTGAGTGCTTCCCCCAGGTCCGGTGCAATTGAGAGTGTAGGTCGTGTCTGCCGAGAGAGCGCCGGTGCCTCGCGTACCGCTGACCGCTTCGGTTCCGGACCATGCGCCGGACGCCGTGCATGCCGTTGCGCCCGTCGAGGTCCAGGTAAGCGTCGCGCTGCCACCGCTCGGGACGATGCTCGGATCCACGCTGATCGTGACGGTCGGTGCAGTAGGGCCGGGGGGCGGCGGCGCCGTGTTGACGGTTACGGTCGCCGATTGGGTCGTACTGCCGCCGGCTCCCGTACACGTCAACATATACTTAGCAGTCGCCTTGAGGGCTCCTGTTGACCGCGTCCCGCTCGTCGACATCGTTCCGGTCCAAGCGCCGGACGCGGAGCAGGCAGTCGCATTCGTCGAATTCCACGTCAACGTTGCGGATTGATCCGGGGTTAGAGCCGCTGGAGTGGACGATATGGCCACTGTGGGGCTTGGGTCAGTTGAGGTACTTGACGCGGTACTTGTCGGCGCGGCGCCACTGGTGGTGCTTACGCCAGAACCACAGGCGGATAAGCCAGCGGTCAGGGCAAGTACCAGCGGCAAGTGCCGATTACGCAGCAGAAATTGCACCAGGGAATTCCGCCGTGGATCTATTATTAGCGTATGCATATGTTACACGAAAGCTGTAGTCCGCTTGCCGTTGCAGCCGAGTCTTATTGCGACGATGATCAACGCCATACAGGGCTCAGCCAAATGTCGCGGTCCGCGCACGTCGCAAATCGGCGACACGCGATTCAGCGCACAATCCGGTTAAGGACGATTCACGCCGACGTTTGTTGTGGAGACATGGGATATAGCCTGTTTGCCTTGACGGGCATACGCCGTTGCGAGCGCGACCAAAATGTAGAACATCTTTTCAACGCCGAACATCAAGCTGCAGTCGGCAATCATGAAAAGCATCCCGATAAGGCACGCCGCGATATTGAAGCCCAGTAGCGCCCCATTCGGGTCAGTGGAAATGGCCGCCTTGGCGACTCTGATTACTTCCCTTAGCGCGCTCAAGGCAAATCCGAGAAACAACACGAGGCCGACCCAGCCATGGAACAGAAGGACGCCGATATAGGTATTGACGATGTCGACAATTCCTTGCCCCTGACGGAGATCCTCCATTTCCTGCACCGCAAGTGGATCTCCAAAAAGTGGATGCGCCTGGACCAATTCTAAAGATCGATCAAGGAGCCGTTGGCGATAAATGAAATCGGCATCGGGTTGCCCGCCGGTGACGTGCAGCGAGGTCATCATCTTTTCGCCTATGGGGGATAGGCTAAGCAATCCGAGCACAATAGCCATCAGGAAGCCGGCCTTGAAGAGTCTGGAGATCGCGAGCGGCTTCAATGCCGAATAGGCGAGGTAGATCAGTACCGCGCCGATCCACGGTCCGCGTGAAAAGGCCGCGACCAGCCCCAACCAGAATACGAGGCCGATCGCCACGCGCGCGCGGAGCGTCACTGCTTGAGACTGCAGGTAAAGCCAAAATCCAAACGCTATGGCCAGCATTACACCCAGACTGAGCGCGTGACCGGAAGATGCCTGCGCGCGCAGCCATGAGTCGCCACGGAGCAACCATGAAAAAGCGTACGTGGCGTCCGCCGGATCCCAATGCGCCGCCAACTGCGTGTACAGCAGCCACCCCTTGGTATGCTCGAGAGCCGCCACCAGGGCCATGATGCCGCCCGACAAACAAAATGCGGCCTGGGCGTCGACGATCTTGTTTCGATCGTTACATGATCGGCTGACCGCGTAATACAACACGAGAATATCGACGAAGTCGAGAAAGATTCTACGCAGGAGGTTAGTCAGTGAATCCTGGAGAATGACGTGGTTCGGCAAGTCGGGAGGCACGTACGTCGCGCTGTGCACTACGACAAATGCGAGTAATAGCAGGTCCGTCATTCGACTCCTGGAAGGGCCATCGCGACGAAGCGAGCGGCGGGCCCGGAGAACGATTGGAATGAGGAGGCAAAACGATAAAAGCCGGTAGTTATCGAGGCTGAATAGCTGACTTGCACCGATTGCAGGAAGGTTCAGCGAGACCGGGGGTACGACATGCATCAGCAGCAAATAAGCAGCGATCGGATTGGAATCCTTGCGCCCCATCCAAATGTAGATGGGCACGGCGAAGAAGGCGAAAATCCAAAAATTTGGGCTGAGAAACGCGATGATGGTCAACGCTATCCACACGTTTCGACGCCGCAGGAAGTCCGCGGCGGCGCTGAATCGAAGAGCGATAGGCTTCGCCAGCCAGAAAGTCAGGCCGCCGATGGCCAAGATGACGATTAATTCCTTCATTTCGTGCGAGGAAGCGCCAGTGAGTTTATGTATACTACAGACTAGGCAAGCACTATTCGTACGGATTTCGCAATCGCATTCTGTCAGCGACGATTCCCGGCGGGACAAATCTTACGGGCATGGAGAATCCACCGCCTCCGACGGTCAACACGCCCGATGTCCTTGAGATTCCGGTGGTGCCGGTCGTCCTCGACTAGTCTCGGGGCTGGTCCGTATCAGGGACGATACCGGCGTCACACAAATCTAGAGTCAAAAATGGCTTATTGCAGTCTTCGTCCATTGGATTCTTGGATTGAACATGCCGATTAAGGGAAGCTATGTATTGATCTCCCCGTGCCGCAATGAAGCGGCATTCATGCGACAGACGCTTGATAGCGTCGTTGCGCAATCATTGAGACCGACGAAATGGGTCATCGTGGATGATGGTTCCACGGACGAGACTCCGGCGATTCTGGCAGATTACGCGTCCCGATACGCATGGATATCGATCATCACACGGGCGGACCGGGGTCATCGTGCGGTGGGTCCTGGTGTCGTGGATGCCTTCTACTCCGGATACGAAACGATCGATCGCGCCGAGTATGATTTTGTCTGCAAGCTCGATTTAGATCTTCTCTTACCGCCACGCTACTTTGAGATCTTGATTCAACGGATGAATTCAGATTCCCGGATCGCCACATGCAGTGGAAAATCCTATATTCATGAGAAGGGCCGTTTGGTCTATGAGCGCCACGGCGACGATACCTCCCTTGGTATGACCAAGTTCTATCGCATGGACCGCTTTGAAGCGATCGGCGGTTTCGTGAGGGAGGTCATGTGGGATGGCATTGATTGTCACTTGTGCCGTATGCATGGTTGGATTGCCTGCAGTTGGGATGATCCCGAGCTCCGATTCGTGCATCTGCGTCCGATGGGTTCCAGTCAGCAAAGCATCTATACGGGACGAATGCGCCATGGCTACGGTCAATATTTCATGGGCACCGGCTTCTTGTACTTGGCAGCGAGCGCACTTTCGCGAGTCAATCAGGAGCCCTACGTCCTCGGCAGCCTGGCGATAATGTGGGGCTGGATTAAGAGCGCCACATTGCGCAAACCAAAGTATGACAATTTGAAATTCCGTCGTTTTCTGCGCCGCTATCAAATGCGCGCTTTGTTGGTCGGAAAGCAACGTGCGATTGCCGAACTTATTCAGGAATCGCCGGCGGATTCAGCAGCGACACACGAGCGATTCCTAGGATGACGCCTCATGCGTAGGCGTCTATCTGCATTGGATCACGAGGCTAGAGCTTGTTGTATATCGCATGGTATCGAGCGAAGTGCTCCTTTGATGCTGCAAGTGATGTTTACTTGGACTGCAAGCCCTTGAGGCATGCGAGGGGCGTGCCTTGGCGATGATCGCGAAGGGCAGTGACCAGTCAGCTCCCGAGACTATTGGACCACGGGTGTACCGGCCCGACATAGACGGCATGCGTGCTGTCGCAGTTATGTTGGTGCTCGTGTTCCATTTTTCATTGCTGACTGCAGTGAATGCCGGGTTTTTGGGCGTCGATGTTTTCTTTGTCATCTCAGGCTTCCTCATCACCTCCATATTGCTGGAACAGTTGGAAGCCGGACGTTTCAGCTTTGGTTCGTTCTACCTGAGTCGAATCAGAAGGTTGGCTCCCAGCCTTTTAGTGGTGTTGCTCTTAGTGATGTTCATGGGTTCTTGTCTGCTCTTTCCGAGCGAATTCATAGAATTGTCCAAGCAGGTGCTGGCGTCCCAACTTTATGCGGCCAATATTTACTACTGGAGGACGATAAATTATTTCGGCCTCGGCGTGCACCAAGTATTCCTGCTGCACACCTGGTCGCTAGCGGTCGAGGAGCAATTTTACCTGATTTACCCTGCGTGCATTCTGGTGCTACGCCGATATTTTGGTCGACATTTTTGGTTGCTCATCTCCATCGGCTTCCTGGTGTCTTTCTTTCTGAACATCATATTCGTCGTGGATAAGCCAGAAGCTACTTTCTATTTGCTCCCGACGCGGGCATGGGAGCTATTTGCGGGCGCCCTCGTGCTCCCGCTCGCAGCCAAGTGCGCACGGGGTAGGATCGCCAACGAAATGATCGGCCTGCTTGGTGCCGTTCTCATAATAATTGGAGTTACATGTTACCGTTCTGAATATCATTTCCCCGGGTTTTATGCGTTGCTTCCCACGTTGGGAGCCGGATGCTTGCTGCTGTCCGGCCGATTCGGCAACACAACAATAGCCCGATTGCTGAGTTGCAAACCCGTCGTTCATCTGGGAAAGATTTCGTATTCTTTGTATTTGATACATTGGCCCGTCAACGATTTTGCGAGCCAGCTCATCGACGACTATTCGATGAAATGGCGGATTTTGATGTTCGCACTCTCAATTGTGCTTGCCGAAATTATGTATTGGGCAGTCGAAACTCCAGTCCGCAGCGGAAGGATTCTTGCCACCAGGAAAGCGCTGTTATGCAGTTACGCGGGAGGGCTCGCCACCACAGTCCTTGTTGTCAGCATTGTGTCTATATCGCGCGGATTGCCGGAGCGCTACCCGGCTGAGGCCGTGCGCCTGGCAAGCTTCGTCAACGATAGGTCTGATCCTTTGATCGATTGCGAGTCTGTGCCGCAATCGATTGAGAGTGCAAAGACGTCGTGTCGACTGGGCATATCCGGCAAAAAAGCCACGTGGTTGATTTACGGGGACTCTCACGCGTGGGCGGCTCAGGCGGCGTTCGACAAATGGCTAGAATTAAACGGTCAATCTGGGCTACTTATGTTTCGCCATGCCTGTCCACCTGTAAACGGAATCCATTTTATTTTTGACACCAAGGACCGTTGCCTTTTGTTCAATCAATCAGTCACCCGTTTCATCGAAAGCAATTCCGACATAACCGACATTGTATTGGTTTCGACTTGGAAGTGGCCGACCGAGGGCCTCTTGAATGCCGCAGGTACCCCGCTACCCGAAAGAGATTCACTTCAATTGTTTACAGATAGCTTTCTGCGCACAACTGAGCATCTATACGGTGTCGGGCGGCGCGTTTACGTCTGGGAACCCGTGCCGGGAGGACGCAAGAGCGTGCCTCTCGCGTTGGCAGATGCGGCCTTGGAGCACCGACATGCGAACATTGAGTTTGATCTGACCGAATATATTTCGGACAACCGATTGTTCTTTGATGCTTTAGCGAAAAGCCACTCATGGATTCAAGGTTCCTTTTCCCCGGCGCATACTCTATGTTCCACCGGAAAATGCGTCGTAGAAAGTGACGGCACTCCTTTGTATTTCGACAATGCCCACGTCACGAAGTCTTCTGTGGACGTATGGGTCAAAGTGTTGCAGAGCCGCACTATCGATCAATGAGGTCGTCAGCTCTGCGCGTGGCATTGCGGGGAATTCTCCGGGTGTTCTGTCGCATATGCGGCGTGGGCGCGGATTGGAGACTCGACGAATGTGAATGAAATCAAAGATTCAGGAGAGCAAAGCATCAAATCGCCAATAATTTGCTCGTGACGCACTTCTTGGCACTTGATTCTGCTAACATTTTCTCAGTCCTTGTGAGTGCAGCGGTCAGTGTGAAGGGCATGCGATCGGTCAGTGATTTAACAATGGATTCGCTTCTTGGGCGCTCGTGCATGATGGAATTCAGTGTGTTCGCAGGGACATCCGTCGAATCTATCGAGCACTCACGACCTGTAGACTTTCTGTACCTCGGGTTATCAACCTGAAACATTCTACCGAGGCGTCATTTGAAACTCTGACTCCCTCTCAAGGAGTACCGAGGTTTCCTGCGCTCGACGGTTGGCGCGGCATAAGTATCCTGTTGGTGCTGGCCGGACATGTATTCCCACTCGGCCCCAAGAGCCTTTCGATGAACGCGTCCATCGCCGCATTGGGAATGGCGATTTTCTTTACTCTCTCAGGATTCCTGATAACCACGACGCTCTTGTATCGCCCGAGCGTAGTGGAATTCCTGATCCGACGACTTTGCCGGATAGTGCCGCTTGCGTGGCTGTTTACACTGGTTGTCCTGGCGTTCGTGCATGCATCTTTTCCCGTGTATATCGCGCACCTATTCTTCTTCGGGAATTTGCCGCCGTTCTGGTTGACTGGCTACACAAGTCATTTGTGGAGCCTTGGTGTGGAGATGCAGTTCTATCTGACGATAGCAGCCATATGCCTGATGTTCGGCCGGCGAGGACTGTGGTGCATTCCGTTCCTGTGCTTGCTGGTGACTGCAAATAGAATGCTGACTCATACCCTTGTATCGATCGTCACGTCACTTCGTGCTGACGAGATCCTGGTGGGTGGAGTCCTCGCCTTGGCTTGCAATACGCCGCACCTGCCATTGATCCGCAAGTTTCTCGCTTGGGTAAATCCTCTCGTGTTGCTGCCTCTTGCTGTGCTAGCCTCAAACGACCTCTGCGGCAGCATCGACTACTTGAGACCATACTTAGTGGCAAGTATGGTCGGAAGCACTCTGTTCCAGAGTCCGCGCACCGCAGTTGCTCGCTTACTACAGTCAAGGATATTGGCGTACATCGCCGCAATTTCGTATGCCCTATATATTCTTCATCCAATCGTTAGTTGGGGCTGGCTGGCGTCCGGATCTTTGCTCGTAAAGTACTCCAAAAGAATACCGGAACTGGCCGCTGTTTTCGCCCTCGCGCATCTGTCCACTTTTTACTTCGAACATTTCTGGATTAGTGCCGGTAAGCGCTGGAGTAAGCGCTTATCAAGAAAGGCGCGCCTAGATACAGCATCGGTTGCCTAGCAACGCTTCACGTAACTCATCGTTGCGATACAGGGACGTGTGAGGCTGCTTGCGAAGTTTGTCTGCCATATTGAGTACGGTGCGACCACGAGTGACGGAGCATCGCAAATTTATATATGTATACTATAGGTTCGATAGGAAGCTATTCGAATGGATTCGCGTTCTGTGAACGACGGTCCTCATCGGGATGAATTCCACGGGCACCACTGATCCAGCGCCTCCTACAGTCGGTACGCCTGACGTAACTGAAGTTCCGATCGTGTCCGCCGAGGCCGCCGACTGGTCTCGAGAGCGAAAAGCCAGGTTCGAATGGGCGCCGTCCCGTTCCCTTTTGGCGAGCATTCGCGACTATCAGCGTCTTTTGAAGTCCAGAGGGGCGTGTGCATGGGGACTGCGTCGGGTGGCCGTGCTCAGGCATCGCTGGTGGTCGGCAATCACCGGTGCCGACATCCCCTTGAACTGCAAATTGGGAGGTGGCCTGCTACTGCCTCATCCGAACGGTATCGTGATTCATCCTGCCGCGGAGATTGGCCCAAATTGTTTGATTTTTCACCAGGTGACGATCGGAGAGGACGGCAGTGGCGTCCCGAGTCTCGAAGGCCATGTCGACGTCGGCGCTGGGGCTAAGATCATCGGTCGGCTGAAGGTCGGAAAGCACGCTAAGATCGGCGCCAATGCTGTCGTCTTGGATGACGTTCCGGCGGGCGCAACCGTCGTGGGCATACCCGCAAGGATCGTCCGGCGCTGACGCCGGAAATGCCCATGACGATACCTCGATCACGGACGTGTGGCGCCGAAGAATGGCATATTTACCCCTCCCGACCGCAGATCTCACTTAGGGACAGTCCGAGAATCCCGCCGCGAACCGTGGGCGATAGGCGATTTCTCGGGTGAGGCCGGTTGCATATGCGCTCAGTCGCAATGGATTACGAGGTTAGAAGCTTATGTGTGGGATAGCCGGCGTCATCGGGCGCATTGACTCCGCCAATCGAGCCGCGCTCAAGCGGATGAATGACGCAATGTCTCATCGCGGTCCCGACGGCGAGGGATTCTGGGAAGCGCTCTCGGATGACGCCGGTTGGGGGGTGATGCTCGCGCATCGCCGATTATCGATCCTCGATCTCACGAGTGCTGCGGCCCAGCCGATGGTAGATCCGACCGTCGGAGATGTGATTGTACTAAACGGCGAGATTTACAATTACGTGGATTTGCGGAAGCGGCTAATCGCGGGCGGACACAGTTTTCAGTCAACCGGCGATACGGCGGTGATGTTGCGGGCGCTGAGCATGGATGGACGACGCGCAATCAAGACCTTGCGTGGAATGTTCGCTTTCGCATTCTGGAGCGTCAATGAACGTTCGCTCATCATCGCCCGCGACCCGCTCGGCATTAAGCCCCTTTATGTCGCCCGCAATCCCGACCCGCGCGCTACGTGGTCTCTTGCATTTGCTTCTGAGGTGCGCGCCATTTTGGCAAGTGGACTTCTCGGGGCCCCGAAACTAAATCCCCTGGCGGCGGCGTCGGTAGTGTGGAACGGCTTTATGGTGGCGCCAGAGACTGCAGTCCAGCAGATCGAATCGGTGATGCCCGGCGAACTCCGTGTTTACAATTCGCGCGGGAGCGAAATAGACCGTGAGAGGTATTGGGCTCCGCCTCAGCGAAATCAAGTGGCGCCTTCCGACGAGACCGAGCTTGCGCAAGTATTGCAGAACTCCGTGCAACTTCATCTGGCCAGCGACGTGCCGTTGGGCGTCTTTCTATCCGGCGGGGTTGATTCGTCAGCGGTCGCGAATCTTGCGCAAAAGGTCGCGGGCGATCGCGTAAATACCTTTACATTGAATTTCGCCGAGGCGGAATTCAGTGAAGGAGCGATAGCGCGACGAGTTGCGGACGCTATCGGCACGCACCATCAAGAACTGGTTCTGACCGAGGCGCACTTTATTGCGCATCTCGACGCTGCGCTGGATAGCTTGGATCAACCCACCTTCGACGGCCTCAATTCATATTTTGCATCAAATACGAGACTTCTCGGCGCGTATTTTTTCCAATTACATTTAGTCTTGAACCCATCTAAACAAACGCTGGAATTCCCGAACAAAGACACCGAGCAGCAGGTCCATCAGACGAACAGCAGCCACACGGATGCGCGTCACCAGAAAATCACTGCCAGAAGTGAGCTACTCCAAGCCCCAGCAGGGCTCCGAACCCGGCAAATAACAAGGATCGCAATTCCACTACGACCGAAAACATTCGATACCTTATCAAGCCGCTCCAGATGACCACCAAGGGCGGCAATTCGGACACTGCAACGGCCCAAATTACGCCTTTGATCCCCAACAGCGACCAGCCGATCGGAATAGTCACAAACATCGCAACCGCGCGGCATGCATTCTGCATGAACGAATACTTTGGATGCCCGAGTGCTACCAGGCAGGACTCGCTGTTCGACAAAGTGGCGACCAGTAAAAGTCGGACGCACAATATCTGAAGCATCCATCCGGCATCGTGGTAACGCTGATCGTACAATATTCCGACGATGCGGCTTCCAAGAATCATAGTGGCCGCAATTGGCAAGATCATACCGGCGTCAATTGCCAGTCGAGTGCGCAGCATCGCCTGCCTCAGTCTACCGGTCCCTTCATGGACGACTCTGCTATATGCCGGAAACAAAACATCGGAATTGATCTTGAGCACGACCGTCAAAATAGCGCCGCTCAATACCGTGGCGGTACCATAGACTCCGAGATGAGCCATGTCGAGGTAGCGGGCAAGCAAGAATCGGTCGCTTTGAGTTGAGAGAAAATAGACCGCACTGCTCAAATAGATCCACTTTCCAAATCCCATGAATGTCTTGAGTGCCGCACGCTCCCAGCGGAATTCATTGCGGATACCGGGCAGATACAGGTGACTAACCAGCACCAGAAAAATCTGACCGACTACGGCTCCACCCACCAGCGCCCAGACGTTCCGATAAAAATATGCCCAAATTACCAGAACTACGAACGTTACTATCTCGTTCGCCAAATCAACTATCGCCAATCGTTTGAAGTCCATATGCCGGCGGCGCGTATAGAGGGCCATCGACACGAATCCGTGAATGAGTGCCGTTAGTCCGGTCACAGGCAAGATTTGCGCCAGTATTGGCTGATGATAGAAGGCTGCCAACGGCTCGGCGATCAAGCACGACATCACCCACAGCAGCGCGCCGCGAATCACGTTTGTCGTGAACGCGGTGTTGAGGAATGCAGGATCGTCGCCGCGCTCGTCACGAATTATAGTCGTGACAATGCCGGTATCTGCAAACATCTGCAATCCTGTTAACACCGCCCACACCAAAGTCATCTCACCGTACACTTCGGGAAATAGGAGGCGCGTCATGATCAAGCTCCTGCCCATGCGGATCAACAGCACACCGCCGTGGCCGGCGAGTGTCCACATCGATCCTCTAATGGCGAGAGTCTTCAGCGATGGTTTATTCACGTTCGTCAACGGCGCCGTTCCAGCGCCTCTCCACCTTTATGATCGGATTGAAGTCAATTGACCCATTAAAGGTAGACCTGATGCCGGTGGCACCAGCGAATGAAGACGTAGATCGCCCAAATGCGCGACCAATACAGTCCCGGCGCACCGTCGAGGAACCCTCGCCATAGGCGCCCAACCGTTCGAGGGTCAAGCCCGGTGGGCCTGATTCCTTCCGCGTCCCGCAGCGTACCGTCGATCTTCTTGCCGAGCCCGCTTCTCAACCAGCGATCATAGGGCAGCACGAAGCCGGACTTGGGCCGCTCAAATAACTGTGGATTCAAGCCACCAAGTCCGATTCGACGCAACACCGCTTTTTTGCCGATCGGATCGAATCGACACCCGTTGGGCAAGCGCTCGACGCTCTCGACCAGCGCCTGATCAACGAGCGGCAGGCGAATCTCTATAGATGCGGACATGCTCGTTGCATCCGTATCCCGCAGCAGGCGTTCGCCGAGAAACAGGGTGCGCTCCAAAAGACCAATCACAGGCAGGATATCGCTCGAGCCCATCTCGGAGCGAAGACGTGTGCGCATCGCGGACGGCAATCCGTGCTCGAGAGCCTGATCAAGGCGTCCTCCCAGCAATTGACGCTGCGAATCCGGGACGAACAACGCATAGGCCAACTGATACAGCGCTAACGGATCGTCACCGCTTGCCAGCATATCCGGTAATTTTGCCCAGCGAGTTTGCGGCGAGAATCCGCCTTTGGACGGCTGGATCGCTGCGGCCACGGCCCGCCCCATCGCGGCACGAAGGCTTGAG
>Ga0207121_1122_pt1 | contig 12541 bp, 11 predicted proteins | sample Alteio_BWMinHeat_41_FD_153513 | JGI IMG/M metagenome (GOLD analysis project Ga0207121, IMG submission 153513) | Enriched cells from forest soil in Barre Woods Harvard Forest LTER site, Petersham, Massachusetts, United States -... | ecosystem: Environmental > Terrestrial > Soil > Temperate forest >... | reverse complement strand
CCGGCAAATACATCCCGATCATTTGAGAAATATAGCCTGCCAAGAGAGCGCCATGGACCACCCGGCCCTGGAAACCCCTCTCGTGCGCGAAAGAATCCGACATGTGAAGAAGGCTTCTGTCCCCGGAAATTTCCGCAAAACACTCGACATCCCTGGCCGTGATGGTCTTGGTGAAACAATAGCCCATGCCTTCGGAAATATCGTCGATTTTGTAATTGGCTATCTTGTCGGCCGCCATTTTCTGTCCGTTGCTACAAAATACCCTGAGCGGAATTGATGATCAGGTTAATACCATTGATTTGCTGGGAACAATTGACCAGAAAAAAAACAGAATCCGCCACCTCTTGGGGCGTCAATATTTTCTTCAAAGGATGGGATTGGGCATAGAGTTCAACCAGCCGGGGGTCTTTATATTCCGTCAGTTTTGTTTGCATAAAGTCCGGTGAAACGCAATTGGAGGTAATATTAAAATTCGCATTTTCCGCGGCCCATGATTTACTTAATGAAAATAAATATGATTTCAACGCGGCATATTCGGACATTCCCACGGGCGGCTTGTTGACAATGGCGGTGGACAATATATTGATGATCTTGCCGAACTTTTTCTTTCTAAAAATTTGAATGGCCTTTTGGGTGATCTGGACGGTCGGGACCATAAGATTGGTAAAATGATCCAAAAAAACGTTTGGATCCATCTTATGGAAATGCGCTTCAACGATCTCCAGCGCGGCATTATTGATCAATACGTCCAGGTCCATCCCCGGCATATCTTCCAGAAGGCGGTCAATATCCGCAGCTTTTCTAAAATCACATTTAATGGCCTTGGCATGGGGTAAAGATTTTACGATGACGTTTGCTTCTTTTTCCGACCGGCAATACGTAAAATAAACAGTATTTCCCCCTTGGGAGGCCGTTACTTTAGTTATTTCAAACCCCAGGCCAGAGGCTCCGCCTGTAATTAAAATATTCATCAAAATCCGCCATTGATCGGGTACATTATCAGTGAATTTTATTGACTGACAGATGCTATGTCAATTGAAAACTTCAAGATGGGATAAACCAAAACTTATTTAAACACCTACGGAACACTCCGACCATTCAATGCCGTATCTTTTAAGCCATTTTTGGTTTTGTTCATCGGATTGGGCCAATTGCGCAAGCCGTCTCAATGCCTCTTGCGCTTCATCATGCTTATTTTGCCCTTTAAGGGCCTGCCATAAGCCCCACTGGGAAAAGATATGATGAGGAAAACTCTTCAACAGCTTGCGGAACGTTCTTTCCGCTTCAACATAGTTTTTTTCCCGAAGCTGCCGGTTATTGAGAAAATTGACCCGGATATTGGCATCATACTGGACATCTTTGACCTGCTCGGCGGTAAATTCAGGGGTACTTAAACAACTGCGCCCATAAACGTGTTCATCGGTTTCCCCGGACATATAGCTGTTTTTAACGGCCAGGTCGAACATCTCGCTGCCTGCCAGCGGGGTCAACACCTTGATTTCGCACCAATCCGCATCCAGGTTTAATGCAAACTGGACGGTCTCCTCCATTTGGGCCAGGGTTTCACCAATAAATCCTACAATGAAAAACGCCCGCACATTGATGCCGTGCTTTCTCAAGATCTGGACCTTTTCCTTGACGATGTTCAAATTAAGGTTTTTCTTAAGCACATGTTTCTGGATATACTGACTGCCGCTTTCAACGGCAAAGGTAATGCTGCGCAAGCCAGCGAGTTTCAGGTTACCGACCACATCATCGTCCAAAAACCAGGCCCCCAGGCCATTGGGGAATTCCAGACTGAACCTGCCTGGATACTTCTTGACCAAACGCTGGCAAAAATCAATTGTCCTTTCCTTCTTGAGATTGAACATGTCATCTTCGATCAGGATCTGGTTAACATCATATTTCTCCACAAGCCAGTCGATATGGTCCATCATGTAATCCACCGAATGCATGCGGTATTGCCGGCCGTGCGTGGCGTGAGCGGCGCAAAATGTGCACATCAAAGGACAGCCCCGGGAAGAAACAATCCCTGCCGCACGGGTTTTGGCGAAAAGATGGCTTCCCATTCTCTGCGAATGCAGGGATTCTTCCAAATAGGCGTCCATGCCCGGCAGCAGATCATAGGCAGGTGTGGCCAGCTTGTCCAGATCATGGATAATGGCCTTGGTCTTAAGCGGTTCCATATAAGAATGCTGATCAACAACATGCGGGTGCTTTTTGACCAGGTCCTTGATGTCGGCATCCCTCAAATGTTCAAGCAGCCAGCGGAAGGAGTCTTCCGCCTCACCCAGGACCGCATAATCGCACATCATCTGCTTTCCCAGCATTTTCTTGTATTGGTTGGAAGGATAGTGGCCTCCCAGCACCACGGTGATGGCAGGATCGATCTGCCGGGCCCAACGCGACATCTCGGCCACGGCCGTCGAAGAAACGTTAAAAAGCGCTCCGACACCAAGCACATCCGGCTTGATCGCTTTTAGGGTCCCCCCCCACTGTTCACGGAAAAAATCTTGCAGATCATGGGTTTGAAAATAACCGCTGTTGCGGCACTCATAGAAGGCCTTGTGCAAATCATAGATATGCACCTCATGACCCGCTTCTCTCAAGGTCCCGGCAAGGTATAATATCCCCAAGGGCAGGCAAATACGCCAGTCAACGTCTTTGGTAAAATCGCTGTATCCCCGACGGATATTAGCGATTTCCTCATTAAGCATAAAAATGGAATAGTTGGGGGAAACCGCCAGCAAAACCTTCATGCCCATAAAAATCCCTTTTTAAACTGTTAATTTAAGCACTAACCCTAAGCTACTGTTACAGATATGATAATGATTTATATTTCGAAAGTCAAGCTATAAGGCCATTTATACTAAATGGCTTATGCTTCATTCCTGAACATAATTTTTTTCTTTCCCCGTAAGAAAGAATTCACATTTTTTAAGTTCTTTTCCTAAATAAGCGGCATGATCACTTCTATTAAACCATTTAAACCCGTGTTTTTTCTCATATTTAAAAATAGTATGATAAAGATCCTGGGCTTTATGGCCGCGAAAAGCTTTTATGAGCGTATGGTCCTTGTCGCAAACAGCTACTTCGATCAAGGAATTCTTTTTATCACAGCGGATAAGGACATAGGCCCCTGTCGGGTCACGGTGAAAATCTTTAATGGGGTCATAAACAGGACAATCAATGATCTCCAAGTCGGGAGAAATCGTCTGCTTGTGCCAAACGTAATTTTTCATGGGACTCAATATATCAGAAAAGGATGGTATGGGGCAAACTTTCTTTATGGACCACCACCGGAAACTGGGCGTAGGCAACGTCGTGAGAAGGCCAATCAACATAATCCGATGAAGGATGTTGCAGGTAACGCTGGTTTAATTCCACTAATGGCTTGTCCTGGCCTCTCAAATCATTAATGCCCCATTTACCCACATCACCTCTATGGGCATCCCATAAGGAAATGGCCTCCAGACCTAAACTTATTAATAAACATAAAAAGAGCACTCTGGATATTTTTTCCAAGCGACTGATCGTCACTATAAAAACAAGCAACAAAGGCACATACAAAAACCTGCTTTGCTGGCTGGTAAACCACCAGAGGATCCAGCCAAGCGCGGCCAAAACGCCTAAAGGGGAAAATTTACGTTGTAAACCATCTTTGGCCAAAAAGAAGAAAAAAGGCCCAATGAACAACAGATAGGTCAGCCCCAAAGGGTAATCAAAAGCATTATTAACGCCCTTTTCCGGCACCGCCAAAAGCCACCAATATTTAATAAAAGATAGCCAAGCCCGCCCATGGCCGTAATTGTTTTTAGTGCCCTCCATCCATATGTGACTGGCTTCTTGTAAACTCCCCCAGGCCTGCGGATGGGTCTTGATCTGGGCGGGGCCTATCATGCCCGGGGCCAAAGGAAAAAATGGTGTCCCCGCATAATAAATGGATTTAGCCATAAAAGGCCCGGCGACAAACATGCTTAAAATCAGAAAAAATCCTAATGCCCGTCGCCAATGCTTGAGAGCAAACGTTTCGCCAATCTGCCAGTGGTTTCGACGGACCAAGGCAAAAAGAAGGGCCAAAACCCCTATTGTTATCACCACCTCTGCGGGCATTAAAGGCTTAGACCAGAAGAAAAAGTTGAATTCGACACCCGCCAAAAACCAGTTACCCAGACGCAAACTATCCAGGGATGCCAAAAATAAATAGGCAGTAATCAAATCCAACATCCCTGTTCCCATTTGAATGCCAAAACCATGTGTCCCTAAAATGACCAATGCCGCCAGCGGGCCTGCCCAGGGTCGACGCTCGCCAGCCAACGCAGAAGTCAAACGCATGGCCACACCGATCAAACCCAGAAAAATAATGAATTGAGGGATTTTATTAGGCAACACCGTGGCAAACCAAAAAGGCGCCAGGGCAAACTCTATGGGCAGCAAAAACAGGTCGTCCGCGGCCCACGGGATATGGGCAAAGGACCCTAATATAAGGTGCTGGCGGGGCAAGGTGTAATGATACTGCAGGCAATCGAATTCCTGGAGCAAATGCAGGGGTTTCAGGCTTGCCATGGCCCCAATACCGATAATACACAGCGCTATCCCAAAACCTGCGGACCAAAAAAACCTCTCTGTCATGGCGGGTGACCACCGTGAGGGAAGCCATCTTTTAAAAGTAATTGCCTGGTCGATAAAAAGCGTCTCTCGCAATGACATCAAAGCAAACAGAATCCACGCCAATGGCCAGGTCACTCCTTGGACAGCGGTATGCGTATAAAGCTGCAGCCAAAATAATGGATAGCCAATGATAAAAAACCATGTGGGAAGATGAGACACAGAAGTCGTTATCTTACCAAATGAACGATGAACCGCCATAAGATATACACCAAGGTTATTCCTAAAAAATAAATGTCCCAGCCATTAAATCCTTTAAACATGAACGCCCATCCCCTGAAAAATAGCCATCAGCTTTTCATAATGCCGCTTCGGAGTATATTCTAAATCATAAACCCGGCGGGCATTGGCAGATAACTGTGTGTACTTGCCCTCATCGCGGACCATTGCCCTGGCTTTGAGGGCAAGGTCCTGGCAGTCATTATGAGAGTACAGCAGTCCTGTTACGCCGTCCTCAACAACTTCTTGCATGGTCCCATGCCTGTTGGCCAGCACCGGGACCCCGCACGCATAGGCTTCCGCCACCACCCTGGGAAAATTTTCATAGCATACCGATGGAACAACTAAAAATTTCGCTCGAGCGAAGACCTTAAGATAGTCCTCACCTTCTAAAAAACCCAGCATTTTCACCTGGGTCATTCCATGATCGTTGATATACGTCTCGATCTCCTTTTGCATAGGGCCCTGGCCCACGATATACAAAGGAATTTCTTTGACATCACGCCAGGCTTTAAGCAGGACATCAATGCCTTTTTCATGGCTTAAGCGCCCTGCATAAAGGGCGTAATCCCCTTTGTGTTGAGCGCTATCAGAAGGTTCTTCTACAAAAGGCGGCAAAACCGTGATCTTCTCCGATGGGATCCCTGCCTGGAGGTGTTTTTTTTTGGTAAATTCCGTGGCCACCGCAAAATGGTCCACGGTGTCCGTCCACGTCCTGCGGCGCCAATGGTAATCAGTCATGCCGGCAGCCAGCACGGAAAAAGGCAGTGAACCCCGGTAGCATCGATGGATGATGCCTGACATGCGCGAGCCCGGCAGACAATCTTCGCAAGGCCTGTTGTCCCTGAAAAAAAGCGCATTAATGCACATGAGACGGAAATTATGCAAACTGACAAGTACCGGCACCCCTTCGTCTTTACATGCATAGAAAACAGCGGGAGTCATGACAAAAAAAGTATTGTGAAAATGTGCAGCATCGGGCTTAAAAGAACGTATCAACGAACGCGTCCGGTCATAAGAGTTTTTCGAAAAACGCAAAGAAGCCGCATGGGAAATCCGGGAAACAATATCTGATTTAATTTCATCATTATGCCGCTCATAGACGTATACATCGTGGCCGAAGCCCTTGAGCATGGCAATTTCAGAACGAAAAACCCGGTCTTCACCACCGGGTTGTTGATAATAATTATGTCCGAGCAGGATTCTCATGAATGCACTTGCACATTCCAAAAGCCCTTGGCGTAACGCGGATCAAGATTGTTTTTCAGCGGCCTCCACCAGTTCTCGTTTTCAAGATACCATGCCACCGTCTTTTTTAACCCCTCCTCAAGCCCGACTTCGGGACCCCATCCCAAAGCCTTTAACTTTGAAGAGTCCAGGCTGTAGCGCATATCATGCCCGGGGCGGTCCTGGACAAATTTGATCGAACGCTCGTCCTTGCCCATGATGGCAAGCAGTTGGAGGGTCAGTTCGATATTTTCGCATTCCTGTCCACCTCCCACATTATAAACTTCGCCGTTAATACCACGGTCAACCAGCAATTTAATGGCACGGCAATGGTCTTCGACATATAACCAGTCCCGCACCTGGCGGCCTTTTCCATAGACCGGGACCTGGAGGCCATCGATAAGATTGGTGATAAACAAAGGAATGATCTTCTCAGGATAGGCATAAGGCCCGTAATTGTTGGATGCCCTGCTTATCACGACGGGCAGGCCATACGTTTCGAAAAAACTATAGGCCAGGCGCTCTCCACCCAGCTTTGAGGCTGCGTAAGGATTGCGAGGCTTTAATTCGCTGGTCTCTTGAAAACTCCCCTCCAGAATATGTCCGTAAACCTCGTCCGTTGATATCTGGATAAAACGCTTCAGGCTGGAGTTCTTACGGGCCTCTTCGAGAAGCGTATAAACGCCAAAAATATCTGTTTTAATAAAAGACTGCGGATCATCAATGGAACGGTCAACCGCGGACTCAGCGGCAAAATTAATGACCACCTCCACTCCATGCATCGCAGAGGCCACCGTCTTTGCATCGCAGATATCGCCTTTGATAAACTCAAAACCGGCTTTTGCCTCAACATCCTTTAAATTCTGCAAATTCCCCGCGTAGGTCAATTTATCAAGGACCCGCACACGGATGCTCTCTTGGGACTTATAAAGATGCCTGACAAAATTACTGCCGATAAAACCGGCGCCGCCGGTGACCAGATAAGAGGTTGTTGGGCTCATGCCGTTGCTTTCAAGGCATCACGGTAAGCGCATGTAATGCCAAACAATGTCCAAATCACAATGGCATGATAAGGAAATTCCAGGACGACAAAAAAATTCGATAATATCATCCAATAAACCAATATGCCTATCAATAAACCCCCTTCGACTGAATTTAAAGCAAGAAAATCCTTAATTAACCTGCCTAACATATAAAATAATAGACCTATAAAACAAATGCCAAAAATACTGCCACGGTAAATAATATGCAGAAAAGAATTATGTGGACAGATCCAGCCGTCCCTACCCCATTCTGATTCCGCCCAATGCAACACTTCCAGAGACTTTGACCGTTGAGGATGGCCGAAACTAAAACCCCAAAACCAGGCATGCGGGTCGTTAATGAACTCCCGGATCATGTCCCGCCAGATAAGCAGACGGAAAGAAATATTATGTTCATCTGTCTCAAGCAGACGTCCTTCCCGGATCTGGCTGGTCATAACATTATTTAAAAGATATTTTGTCGCGGCAGCCACTGCTGATGGAGGGCCCGCCGGAGAACTACTTACGGGTGGCGGTGTTGGTTTGGCCACCACAGCCACTACTACCGCTGGTGGACTAATCACGGGTGGCGGTGTTGGTTTGGCCGCCACAGCCACTACTACCGTTGGTGGACTAATCACGGGTGGCGGCGTCGGTTTTGCAGCAACAGTCACCACTACCGCCGGTGGACTACTCGCTGGTGGCGGTGTTGGTTTGGCTGCCATAACTACCACTGGTTGAATGCTCACCGGTATCGGTGTTGATTTAACCTCCACAACTGTCACCGGTTGACTACTCACTGGTTGCGGTGTCGGTTTTACAACAACAGCTACCACCGGCGGACTGCTTACGGGTGCCGGTGTTGGTTTGGTTGCCATAACTACCACTGGTTGAATGCTCACCGGTATCGGTGTTGATTTAACCTCCACAACTGTCACCGGTTGACTACTCACTGGTTGCGGTGTCGGTTTTACAACAACAGCTACCACCGGCGGACTGCTTACGGGTGCCGGTGTTGGTTTGGTTGCCATAACTACCACTGGTTGAATGCTCACCGGTATCGGTGTTGATTTAACCTCCACAACTGTCACCGGTTGACTACTCACCGGTATCGGTGTTGGTTTGGACACCACTGTCACCGCTACCACTGGTGAACTACTTATAAGAGCTGGTGTTGGTTTTACTACCACAGCTGCTGCCGATTGAGAACCCACTGGCGATAAATTTAGTTTTGAGATGACAGAAACGGCTGTTGGGGTAGTGCTAGGAGGCACAAAAAGATCGTTGAGTTTTTTAGGATTATAAAGATGGACTGAAGAAAATTTTTGAGGCACAAAAGTTTTTAAACGGTTTTGATAGCTCCTGTCAAAAATTTTATATGTATAGACCATCGATTTAAAAGAAAGGATCGAATGAATATCGTTGTAATCCCCAAAAACGAGAAAACCTGTGGTGAAAACAAAAAAGCCGATAATTAGAGCGCTTAAAACACCACGTCGACGCTGTTTGACTAATAAAAATCCAAAATAAAATACCAAAAACACAACCGCGCCAAAGATGCTCACAAAATGGGCCCGCGGCCCCAAATAGATATATTCTTTCTCTAATAAAAAGATTGCCGCCAGGAATACCCATCCCAGCCAGCGCCATAGAACAGACTTCGTGTTCCAAACAGCTATGACGTATAACACGACATACGTCCACCAGTACCAGAGGACCATGACCTTAAAAAACATGATGCCGGCGGCCAAAACCACCAGCGACATCAATACCTTTCCGGGAATCCTGGCCTTTCGATAAAAACAATACGCAAAGACAGCAAAAATGGGATAATAAAAAAGAGCCGCGTTGCGGCAGGTCAAAGGACCATCATAATGGTAATTGATCGCACCTTTAATAATGATCCAGCTAAAATAAAGGCTTAGCAGAACAACGACACGGCGGCTAAAAAATGCGGTGTTTTGACAAATGAACACCAATAACACCAGGCAAATTAATAAGAGGATCTCACCAATAAAAATAGGAAAGGGAAGAAAACTTAGCTGTATATGAAGCTGTGCAAACCAGGAAAAGAAAATAGATACCGCAAGGCAATAGGTAAAGATCAACCCAAGACCAATACGGCTTATCCAGATATCTCTATTAGCATCCTTTTGCATCCATTGCTCCTTATCTAATCTTTGTTCCAATCATATCCTACCTGGGGATCGAAGGCATCCAGGCGAAATTCGTCCGGATTTTTATGATCATAAGTTTTGGTTATGACATTAATGATCATGCACTCAGTTGTGCTGACACATTTAAAACCATGATAAACACCTATGGGAATATGGACAAGTTTAGGCTCATCCAAGCTTAAATAAAAATCATTGGTCTCTTTAAAAGTAGGAGAATTGGGCCGGGCATCATATAAAGCAACCTTGGCCCTGCCAGCAACGCAAATAAAGTTGTCCGCCTGCAATTTATGATGGTGCCAGGCTTTGATGACGCCGGGAAGCGCGGTCGTAAAATATACCTGGCCGAAGGTCTCAAACATTTCGTCATCGCAACGAAGCATCTCCATCAATTTCCCCCGGTCATCGGGAATGATCTTCAACGATTTGACTTTAACTCCGTGGATCATAGCTACCCTTTCCTTAAGATTTTCTTTTCCAGTTTACTTTTAAGCCATTTAGGCGACATGCACGCGAGTAATACGACAACTAATGTCTTTATATTCCACGGGACTAATTTCAACGAGGTCCTGCAATCAGCCCAAAATCCGTCAAAGTCATTTTTTATATAATCACACAGCGCGTAACGAAAATAATAATTGGAAAAAGCCTGCCTTTTCAAGAAAAATTGTGTTGGATGGCGCTCAAAGAATTTCTCCAGAACATACATTTCTTCCCGACGGGCCTGTTGCAAACGGTTGAAAACATAATTATCGGTGACCCTGTATTTTGTCAAAGGTTCTCTGATATAAGCCGCCTGCGCAATTTCGGTCAAACGCAACCACATGTCCCAATCAGCGGGCGTAAATATGGTCTCATCGAAAAAGCCTGCTTTTTGCAGGACATCCCGTTTGACAAGTACGGTCGAATTACAAATAAAATTCTCCAATATCAACCGGGAGGTTATCCACCCCTGCCTGCTGCGCGGATGATCATGAAGGCTGATTATCTTATCATGTTCATCGATAAAATAAACCGCTGTATAAACAAATCCGAACCGCGGGTTGTTTTCCAAATGCTCCACGCATCGGCGGATCTTCTCAACATCATAAAGATCGTCACAATCAAGGAAAGCGATGTATTCCCCGGCGGCCTTCCGGATCCCTTCATTGCGCGCACTGCATGCCCCCCCATTGGCCTTTAAAACATACTTGATACGGCTGCCATACCCTGCCATGACGCTGTTCGTCTGGTCCTTGGAACCGTCATCAACCACGATGATTTCAACATCAGGGTATGTCTGCGCCAATACGCTTTCCACCGTCCGGCGGGTATACTCTGCTTTATTATACGCAGGTATAATAACGCTGACTTTGTTCATCGGTCCTTGTTAAGCCGTATATACTCCGCCAGTGACTGCTCCCAGTGAGGCATCAGGTTTAGGCCGATCAGGTCTAATTTATAATTACGCATGACTTCAGAACGCGCCCTGGGCGCCGGCAAGGGAAACTGCGCCGAGTTAATGGCGCAAACAGTGACTTTATCTTTAAGGCCCATAAACTCCACGATCTTGACGGCAATATCATAGCGCGACCCTGAGCCTTTATTGGTCATGTGATAAAGCCCATAGCGGTCTGTTTTGACCAAGGCAACCAAATTTTTGGCAAAATCTTTTGTAAAGGTCGAGCTGCCGAATTTATCCGATACCACCTTCAATTCAGTCGCCCCTTCCTTGAGCTGCTGGACGATCTTATAAACAAACTTCTTGTCAATTTCCCATCCCCCCACCATCCAGCCCGCGCGCACAATGAAATATTCCGATAACAGGTTCCTGACGGCGATCTCCCCCTGCAGCTTGCTGTGCCCATAAACATTGGCGGGCCTTGGGATATCAAATTCCGTATGGGGGTCCTGCTGGTCGCCGAAAAACACCCCTGCGGTGCTGATATAAATTAATCTAACGCCGTATTTTTGGCAGGCTAAAGCAATGTTCTCCGTGCCGATGGTATTGACTTTAAAAGCACGGTCAGGTTCCCGTTCGCTGCGGTCAACATCTGTTTCCGCGGCCAGGTGAAAAACATACGCCGGCTTAAGGCTTCCCACCATATCAAACACGGCATCCTTGTCCGTGATGTCGAGCTTTTTGATGTCCGGAAGCCGTTGATTAATATCGACGGCCATCACCTCAAAACCATTCCTCTTTAATTCCGGCACCACCTCTGCGGCCAGCATCCCGGCAGCCCCTGTTAAAAGAACTTTCATCTATTCCTCCTCGTAAGCCACTTTTTTAAGGTATTCCCCGTAGGGGGTGTCCATCGCCTGCGCTAATAAACGAAGCTGCACGCGGTCAATGTATTTCATGGTGTAAGCGATCTCTTCGATACTGGCGATCTTAAGGCCCTGGCGTTCTTCCATCATTTTAATAAAAATAGAGGCATCAATGAGAGACTCAAAGGTCCCTGTATCAAGCCAGGCATAACCGCGGCCAAGACGCTCGACGTTTAATTTTCCCTGACGGAGATATTCACCATTGATGTCAGTGATCTCAATCTCCCCGCGGGCAGAAGGCTTAACATTCTTGGCGATCTCGACGACCTTGTTGTCATAGAAATACAGCCCCGTGACCGCCCAATTGGAGCGGGGGGCCTTGGGCTTCTCTTCAATGGAGGTGGCCTTGCCTTTCTGGTCAAATTCCACAACACCGTAACGCTGGGGATCTTTGACATAATAACCAAAGACATAGGCCCCGTCTTTGAGTTTTGAGGCCTCCTGAAGTTTCTCCGAAAGCCCGTGTCCAAAAAAGATGTTGTCCCCCAACACCAGGGCAACGCTGTCTTTACCTATGAAGGATGCCCCGACAATAAAGGCATCGGCAAGACCGCGCGGCTGGGGCTGCGGGGCATAACTTATTTTAAGGCCAATACTGCTGCCGTCGGAGAAAAGTTCCTTAAACTGCGGTAAGGCATGCGGAGTGGAAATAATCAGGATCTCACGGATACCCGCCAGCATCAATACCGAAAGCGGATAATAGATCATCGGCTTGTCATAGACCGGCAACAATTGCTTGGAAACTGTTTTAGTAATAGGAAACAGCCGTTTGGCGTTTCCACCGGCGAGTATAATCCCCTTCATCTTAGAATCTCCCCTGCCATTAAACGTTGCGTGCTTCTCTTGATGAAAGCAAGCATCAAAAACACCACACTTAATTTATCGTATTTCAAACTTTCCCGCCAAATCGAGGGAAAACTTTTC
>Ga0207121_1121_pt1 | contig 12553 bp, 14 predicted proteins | sample Alteio_BWMinHeat_41_FD_153513 | JGI IMG/M metagenome (GOLD analysis project Ga0207121, IMG submission 153513) | Enriched cells from forest soil in Barre Woods Harvard Forest LTER site, Petersham, Massachusetts, United States -... | ecosystem: Environmental > Terrestrial > Soil > Temperate forest >... | reverse complement strand
ATCTTGGTATTGCGGGTCATGGCGGTCAGGGCTTCCTCATCGGATAGGTCCATTTTTAGACGCAGGGCTTTTAATGTCACGGCCCTGTACATGGCCCCGGTATCAAGATATGAGATGCCGAGCCTTCCTGCCAGGCATTTGGCTACCGTGCTTTTGCCGGCCCCTGCAGGGCCGTCTAAGGTAATGACGAATGACGATGAGTGTCCGGTATGAGGACCTAAATGATCAGTTGGCATGGCTTTTGTCCAATCTATCCCGTTTGTCTTTGGCTTGTTTTAGAATGTCCGTCAATACTTCGGCATCCCGGGCCACAATGGCCTTGCGCATCGCGGCCAAAATTTTCACAGTTTCATCAAGCGCCTTGAGGATCGGCTTATGGTTCGATAAAGCAATGTCACGCCAGACCTGCGGATCTGAGGCCGCGATCCGTGTGGTATCTTTCAGCCCTTGGGTGGCTTGGTCCAGGTAATTATCCGGCATGGCCTTCATCAGGGCAAAGGCCACTAAATGAGGCATGTGGCTCAGATACGCCAAGACCTGGTCATGCTCTTGAGGGGTCATCAATCTGACCGACGAACCTAATTGCGCCCAGAACTGCTTGATCTTTTCCCTGGCCAGGCGGTTGGTCTTGTCCGTCGGGGTCATCACGCACGGAGCGCCTTCGTACAGATGGGCGTTGGCATGGGCAGGCCCTTTTTTCTCGGAACCGACCAGGGGATGCGAGCCCACAAAAAGAAGCGAATGGGGCAATACTTTTTCAGCGCGGTCAACGATCGCGGCCTTGGTGGAGCCTAAATCCGTAATGATGCACCCACGCCGGTGCCCTTTGCCCAATGTTTCAATGAGATCCAAAATCGTGTTGACCGGAGTGGCCAGCACGATCAAATCTGCGCCGATGATCCCTTTATCCAAATCCAAGGTACCCTGGTCGATGGCGCCCAAATCCGTGGCTTCCCTTAAAGCAGTTTCCTGGCGGCCGATACCGATCACCTCACGGGCCAGTCCCTTTTTTTTGATGGCCAGCCCCAGGGAAGTGCCCATAAAACCAACACCGACGATCGCGACCCTTCTAAAAAGTTCTTTTCGATTAAACATAATTAAAAGTCCCTGTCGACTGCTTGCGCAACACGCTTACAGGAGGCCATCAATTCCTGGAATTTGTCCGGCATCAACGACTGAGCCCCGTCGGACAAAGCCTCTTCGGGGTTTTCATGCACCTCTATCATCAACGCATCGCAGCCGGCGGCCACGGCGGCACGGGCACCGGCGGCCACATACTCCCATGAGCCTGTGCCATGGCTGGGGTCAACCACCACCGGCAAATGGGACAGGCGTTTGGCCACAGGCACCGCATTGATATCGAGCGTGTTGCGTGTTGCGGTCTCAAAGGTACGGATGCCGCGCTCGCAAAGCATGACGTCAAAATTGCCATGGGCCAAAAGGTACTCGGCGGACATCAGCCATTCTTTGATCGTAGCGCTCATGCCGCGCTTGAGCATCACGGGTTTTTTGATGCTGCCGATCTCTTTCAACAAAGAAAAATTCTGCATGTTGCGCGCCCCGATCTGCAGGATGTCGACGTATTTGGCCACCAATTCCACCTGGCGGGTGTCCATGACCTCGGAAATGGTACAGATGCCCAGTTCTTTTCCCACGGCCTGCAGGATTTTCAGGCCCTCCTCACCCAGTCCCTGAAAATCATAAGGCGAGGTGCGCGGCTTAAAAGCCCCCCCGCGCAGGATATTGCCCCCCAAGGCCTTGATCTTCTTGGCAACGGAAAGCATGCCTTTATGGGATTCCACTGAGCAGGGACCTGCCATCATCGTGATTCTTTTGCCGCCCACCGTTGTATTGTAAGGCAATTTAATGACGGTATTTTCTTTCTTGAACTCGCGGGAGACCAATCTGTAAGGTGCCAAGACCTGAAGAACTTGGTCAACCCCGGGAAAAACTTCCAGGGGAATGACACGCAAGGCATCTTCAGGACCGATAAAGCCGATCACCGTGCGCTCCACCCCGCGCGAAATATTGGCCTTAAGCCCCAGCTTGCCGGCGCGCTCAACAATGTGTTGGATATTGGACTCGGTGGCATCCGGCCGTAAAATAACGATCATAATATCTCTCCCAATGATTTTATAAAACGCTTGTTCTCCGACGCGTTACCGATGGAAACGCGTATGTAACCTTTTAAACCCCATACGGCCATGTCGCGGATAATAACGCCTCGTTTAAGCAAATCACGGGCGACCTGGCTGCTGTCGCCCCCCACATGGACCAAAATGAAGTTCGTGAAACTGATCTCATAGCTGATACCCCTATTTTCAAAAGAGCGGTAAAGATATTGCCTTTGCTCATTGACCTCTTTGGCAATGCGGCGGTAATACGCTTCGTCTCCTAAAACAGCGACGGCTGCGGCCTGGGCCATGCTGTTGACGTTAAAAGGCTCCCGCAAACGGTTTAAAATATCAATGATTTCACGATTGGCGATCCCGTAGCCGACACGCAGCCCGGCCAATCCATACATTTTTGAAAATGTGCGGATGGTCATTACATTGGGATACTTTTTCATCAAATTCAAGGTATCGGGATAATCCTTGGCCTGCACGTATTCAAAATAAGCCTCGTCGAAAAAAACCAGTGTGCTTTTAGGCACGCCCCGTAAAAAATTCTCCACCTGGCGCTGGGTAACGTAGGTGCCGGCCGGATTATCAGGGTTGCCGATAAATATGATCCTTGTACGGGCATTGATCTTGGCTTTCATGGCCTCAAGATCATAACGGAATTCTTTAAGCGGCACCTGATGCAAACGTGCACCGGACAGAATTGAAGCAATCTCATAGATCAGGAATGAAGGCTTGGCAATGATGATGTCATCCCCTTTGGCCGCAAAGGCTTTGACCGCTAAAACAATGATCTCATCCGAGCCATTGCCGAAGATCAGATGATCGTCATCTATGTTAAGTTTTTTGGCCAGCGCACGGCGCAGCACAAAACAACCGCCGTCGGGATAACGGTTGATTTCACGGCCTGCCTTGGCCATAGCTGCCAAAACCTTAGGTGAAGGTGGATAAGGGTTCTCGTTGGAAGCCAGCTTAATGACGCTATCAAGGCCGAGTTCACGTTTGACTTCGTCAATGGGTTTGCCCGGAACATAAGGTTTGATCTTAAAGATATATGGATTCGCTACTTGCATAAGACAGAGCATTATAAAGGGGGTTAATGGGAATGTCAACCGGAGGCTTATAGAGGGCTACGCCTTTAAAATAAGGGGATTAAAGGCTTTGGAGGCGACAATCACCTTGCTGCCGATGGTCAAACCGGCCATTTCTTCATCACTGGCCACCACCTTGGTCAGATGATTACCGATGTTTAAGGTTAGAATATTTAAGACACCATCCTTGTGGATTTCGATGATCTGGCCTGTAAACTTGAATTTCCCGCTCAAATCTTGATGGACAAAAACTTCCTGGGGCGTGCCGGCCTTTATGATCTCGCCGCGATCGATGACAAAGACCTTCTTTGATAACTTAAAGACTTCGGACAAATCATGGCTTACCAGGACCGTGGTGATCCCTGTTTTCTGATAAACCTTGATGATCTCCTCCTGCAGATTTAAACGCGAATGAACGTCTAAGTCTGATAAAGGTTCATCCAAGAGCAAAATCTTAGGTTTTCTCAGGAGAGCACGGACCAAGGCCACCCTTTGTTTTTGCCCACCGGATATTTTATCCGGCCTCTGTCCTTCCAGGCCATTTAAACCCATCGTTGCCATCCAATCCCCGATATCAGCCAGGCTGTCCTTATCCCCGCAGGCATATTCCAGATTTTCACGCACCGTCATATGAGGGAAAAGATTGGTTTCCTGGAAAACAAAACCCGTCTTTCTTTGTTGGATGGGAAGATTGATTTTCTTATGGCTGTCAAACCAGATTTCTCCGTCGACCTCTACATGCCCCTCCTGCGGCTGTGTCAATCCGGCCAGTATCCGTAACAAAGTTGTTTTACCGGCCCCTGATTCCCCAAAAATACTGACAAACTCGCCCTGGGCGATATTTAAATCAATATCCAGCCATTCTTTTCCTTGCGGCGTATGCATTTGTCTTTTGAAACGAAGTTTGATCATGGATTAAAAAACTTTCACGGTCTTTCTGTTCAAATAATAAAACGCCAGCAAAATACAAAAAGAAATAACCACAAGCATCAGCGCATACACTCCGGCCGTATCATAATTCAAAGCCTCAACTTCATTGTAAATGGCAATGGAAGCGACCCTTGTTTCTCCGGGAATATTGCCGCCGATCATCAGTACGACCCCAAACTCACCGATGGTATGGGCAAAGGCCATGACAATGCCCGTTAATAAAGCAGGCTTGATGTTTGGCAGGATCACCCGGTGAAGTGTCTGCGACGGAGATTTTCCCAAACAATAAGACGCTTCCATCAATGCATAAGAAAAATTCTGCATGGCCGCCTTGATGGGGTTGACCATAAAAGGAAGGCTGAACAGCACTGAGCCGATGACAAGTCCTGTAAAACTAAAAACAACCCTGACTCCAAGGAAAGTCTCTAAAAAATGCCCCAGGAAATGCTGGGGGCTGAAGGCAACGAGAAGATAAAAGCCGATAACGGTAGGTGGCAAGACCAACGGCATGCTGACAAGGGTCTCGACAATATATTTAAATCTGCTCTTTGAAAAGCTGATCCAATACGCTAAGGGAATACCAAGGACAAAAAGAATTATTGTTACAATCAAGGCCAGCTGAAAGGTCAGCCATAAAGGCTGTAAATCGTAAAACATTTATCCTCCGGCTCGAAGAGAAACCTCATTGGTCTTGACCAGCCATTCAACTTCATCGCCGGCGGTCAAAGCCAGCTTACGGGCTGAGCGTGTCGATATAATGGAGACAATCCCCTTGGCTTTATAATCAAGGAAGACCTTGGTTAGAATATCGGAGATCTCGAGGTGCTTGATGGTGGCCCTAAATCTGTTGCGCAAGCTGATCAATCCGATCAAATTCTTTCCGATGGAGACTTCTGTTTCTTTAAAAAGCAAGGTGACGTTGCCACCTTGTTTTAAATAAGAAGCACTGGCCGGTGTTTCCAGGACGATGGAAGAAAAAACGTCCCCGTCAACGTCGATGTCAACCATCGACATGTGCGGGGATGTTTCAATCAAAACAATCTTGCCGGTCAATTTATTCACGGTAAGCTATAGCCATACTTCTTAAAGATTTCCCGGGCCGGGGCTGAAAAAAGAAAATCATAAAATTCCTTGGCCTCTTTGGAATGATTTTGCTGCGCGTATCTTAGCACAATCACGCCTTGGGCGATAGGCTCATAGGATTGCGGATCTACTTGAATCCATTTGCCTTTATCCTTCATATCAGGAGCCAGGACAACGGACTTAGCGGTAAAACCGATATCCGCCGCGCCGGTGGCGATAAATTGATTGGCCTGGGAAATACTCTCACCAAAAACCAATTCCTTCTGCAATGGATCATATAGCTTACAAAATTTTAAGACATTGACGGCCTGGCGGCCATAGGGTGCGAGTTGGGGATTAGCTAAAGCAATCTTTTTAACACCTGGACCGGTTAAAATATTGATGCCTTTGGATAAATCCAAATCTTTCATTGTCCATAAAACCAAGACCCCATAGGCATAAATTTTAGGTGACCGCAAAGAAAATCCTTCTTGATAAAGCGCCGCGGGGTACTTCATGTCCGCAGACAAAAATATGTCAAACGGTGCCCCATTCTCGATTTGCGAAGTCAGCTTGCCCGAAGAACCGATGACTGTCTTAACGTCAATGCCGGTTTCTTTGGTGAATTCTGTTTTTAGATCTTCCAAGGTAAATTGCACGTTGGCCGCAGCCGCAACGGTGATTTCATCGGCACAGGCAAATAACGGTAACGCCAATAAAAATGCGAATACGATAAGAATTATTTTTTTCATATTTTTCCTGACTGTTTCAATAATGATTAATTATAGACTCAGCTGGAATTCACCGGTAAACAGGTTCTCAGTCTTACGGTCATCGGTGCTTGGACCATTAACAGCCCCGCGTCTGAACTTGGTTTGTTCAAAATCAAAAACTAACTTGGCGTTCCGGTTTAAATACCAGTTGATCCCTACGGCCCATGCCTTTTCTGCGGATATGGAAGTATTTAAATTAGCAAATCCATCATCAAAAACCTTATGATCAATGGCTAATTGCCCGTAACGGGCAGCTAACTCAAAAGCTCCCCAAGAGCCATTTAAAGGATCAAAGTCATGATTGGGTATTACACCGGTATAAGAGGCATTTTCACCCGTTAAAACATAGGTGCCGGATAATTGCCAGGCCCTATTATCCAACTTGTCTTTGATAATGTTAGAACCGCTTGTATATTTTAATGTTTCCTCGGAATCAACATATTCTCCTAAAACTCCTAATGAATTATAATAATAGTAAAACTGCGGTGACCCGCGCAGCTGCGGGCCATCTGCTGATACGCCGCTGTTGTAACTAAATACAGGGGCCTGTCCGGGTGTTATGTAGGTAGGCAAATCTGTCCCTTTTTCTTTCCCATAGGTTGCCGCGTATCCAATACCTAAACCGCTTAAAGGAGTTAAACTCGTAGCTTTAAATGGCTGAACAAATATACGTCCTGCACCATACCTATTATTGTTGTTTCCCCCAGCTGTGCTGCTGCCACCATAAAAATTCTCATGGTCAGCGGCCCCGCCAAAAATACCCACCGCGTAAGTCAAACGGTCTTTAAATAAATTTCCCCCTAACTGAAAACCAACATCGCGCTGAGGAGAAAGGTTGCCTGTTAAACCTATTTCCGGAAAATTCGTATATCGGGTATCCTGTAAATTTTCGAGATCAAATGGTATTTTAAATTTACCGCCTTTGATCGTCGCCCAAGGGAAATGTTTGTAATCAACCCAGGCATCCTGAAGTGCTACAGCATACGCGCTTGGAGCAGTGCTGGTGATAGTGCTATAGGTATCATTATAACCAAACTCGGGTTGAAGGTAAAAATCGAAATCACGGGCGACTGTTCCTTGAAGAATAATCCTTACCCTGCGGGCTATAAAACCACTGCTATAGCCTAAGTCTTTCTTGTTGTCAGCAAATTCACGGGCATCGGCTTGAATGTAGCCGCCGATTTGAAGTTTATAATCCCCACCCTCTGATTTAATAGAGAAACCATCCTTGCTATTGGCTGTAACAACGGCTGATGATGCGGCTGCCTGTTTTTTCTTAAACAATTCTTCTTTTAGATCCGCCACCTGCTCTTCAAGATCATTTAAACGTTTCTCAATGTCCGCTGTACTGTCATCCGCAAATACCGGCATTGAAACTGACATAGGTAAAAGTATTACAGCTAAAACCGCCAGAACTTTACGGAAGCCCCTCATACGACACTCCTTCTCACCTCACTTTTTATGGTGAGGGTTTCGCTTGGGCTTCCAGTGTGTCTGGTCGGCTAAGGCACTATTGAGTTATTCATGCAGTTGTCTGCTTTGTTCTTTCAATGCGGATTTTTTCTTTCTTTTCTATTTGGGTGATTTCTCCGTTATGCACCACGATCTCAATGGAACCGTACTTAATTTTCCTCAAGTCTTTTAAAATTTCTCTTATATGTTTAATTTCAGATTGTAACATGGCTGTCGCTTAGGTCTACGATCCCGTTTGACCATATATTCAAGACCGCATCCAAAGCCTGCTCAAAGGTAAGATTTTCCCGTTCAAGAAACTTGGGATTTGTAACTGCTTTCACTGCGCCCAGGTAGGCTTCGGTGGCAATGGAAGGATTGACCGGACGGAAAATTCCATTCCTGCTTCCGCTTTCCACTAACGAGCGGATACCCAAAATTTTTCCATTCCTGTAATGGATAAATTCTTTCCAAAGAGAGGGTAGTTCAGAAGAAATTTCCCTAAAAAAATGCTCAAACCAGGGGCCAAGTTGGATGCGCAACAACAAAATACTATTAGAAAAAATCCTCAAAGGATCTTCATATTTCTTCTCTATATTAGCCAGGGCGTCATCCAGTTGCTGCTGCAGGCGCTTGATCAAGCCTTTGGCAATTTCTTCTTTACCTGCAAACGACTTATAAATGGTGTTTTTGCTCATGTGCAGGTCCTGGGCGATTTCATCCATGGTTACTTTGCGGTAACCGAATTTGATCATCCGTTTTTGGGCGGCATTAAGGATCTTCTCTTGAAGGGTATTGTCTTTTTTCATAAAATAAAACCTATAAATACTAATTTTGTATTTTTAGTATCATAACAAAAAGTCCTTATTTGTCAAATTAAAACGATGATCATTTTTAAATTATGCGGGGTAAGAACCCAGGATTTTGAGGAATTTGCACATCCCCTCAAGCTGGGACAGGGCACGGGCGACACGAGGGTCTTTTTGATGGCCTTCGCAGTCGACGAAGAAATAATAATCCCAGGCTTTCTTTTTAGAAGGACGGGACTCTATTTTGGTAAGATTTATTCTATGCTTCATGAACGGGGTCAGCATCGCGTGCAAGGCACCTACCTTGTCCTTGATGGAAAATACCAGCGAGGTACGGTCCTTTCCGGTCGGCGGGGGAACAGTTTCTCCAATGACGCAAAAACGTGTTGTATTATGCACTAAATCGCTAATACCAGAAACAAGGATCTTTAACCCATATACTTGTGCAGCTTCATTTGAAGCCAATGCTGCGCTATTTTTTTCACGGGAAGCCCGTTCTGCCGCTTCAGTTGTTGAAGCCACTTCCAATAACCCCACATTCGGCATATTCTGTGATAACCAATGACGACACTGATTAAACACTTGTGGATTAGAATAAACTCTTTTAATTTTATTCTTTGCAGTCATTGATAGAAGATTGTGCTTTATCTGCATCATAAACTGGCGACAAATCTTCAACTCTGAGTCAACCAATAGATCCACTGTTGGAGTAACCATTCCTTCAGTTGAATTCTCAATAGGAAGGACTCCATAATCACATTCTTCATTTTCAACTCTTTGGAAAACTACCGGAATATCCTGACAGGATTCATAGGTCACTTGTTGCCCAAAAATTTTTTGTGCTGCAGAGTAAGTATACGCCCCTTTTCTACCAAGAGCAGCAATGCGTAAAGGTTTTTCTAAAGCCAAAGCCGCAGACATAATTTCACGGTAAATAGCTTCAACCGCTTCGTTTTGAATCGGACCTTTATTCAAGGCCCTCAGACGCCTAAGCACATCATTTTCACGATCCGGCGCGTAAATGGGCTTGCCATTTTTGATCTTTTCTTTGCCTATGGACAAAGTAATGGCGGCCCGTTCATTGAGAAGACCAACGATCTTAGTATCCAAGGCATCAATTTTTTTGCGTAAATGAGTCAGGTCCATTATGATTCTGCATTCATAGTGCGTGACTGGCCACTGCTTTCCTGGCTGGCTGTTTGTTCCTGCATCTGCTCACTGCCTTGTTCCGATGCCGTAACGGGCACAGGTTCTGCCTGTAACGCTTCTGCCTTCGGCGCGTCGATACCTAATTGAATAAACTCTTCAATCTTGGGCATGTCTTCCAGTGCTCTTAAACCGAAATACTCCAGGAATTCCTTGGTGGTACCATATAAAAACGGCCGGCCAGGCACTTCTTTGCGGCCGGTGATCCGGATCAAGCCCTTATTAAGCAAATGCGCGATTGTCCCATCGGAATTGACCCCGCGGATGACTTCCACCTCAGCACGGCCCACCGGCTGTTTATAGGCAATAATCGCCAGGCTTTCCAGCGCCGGACGTGAAAGTTTTTCCTTGGTTTTGGTTTTATAAAATTCACGGATGTACGCAGCTGTATGGCTGTTGGATAGCATCTGAAAACCCCCGGCGATCTCGACTACCATCATGCCGGCCTCACGATTAACGTATTCTTCCTGCAATTGCTTGATCAAATCGTGGATCTGGGAAGGCTTAAGCTCCGGGAACACTTCTTTTAACTGGTCCAGGACCACGGGTTTTTCGCTGACAAATAAGATGGCCTCAATGGCGCTTTTATAATCTTTTGTTTGGTCGTCCATTTTATTTATGTTTTCCTTTGCTTATAAATTTCGCTGAGCAACTCCTCGGAGGTGGCGAATTTAGTGGAGCGCTCAAAGGCTTTTTTGATCATCTCTTCCGCTTCCGCTCTTTTATACTGCAACTGCAATAAAATGTGCAAAGCTTCTTCTTCAATATCACGCAATGCCGTCGATGGCGCCTGTAGGGCAATACGGTCACGCATCAGGGTAAATTTGCCCATCTTGCCCTGCAGTTTGGCGACGATCTCCTTGGCTTTCTGCTCGCCTATGCCGGGGAGGGTCTTTAAATACTTGGTGTCCCCCCGGTCAATGGCCTGAGCGATCTCACCGATGGCCTTGTTGAGCGCCTTGACCGCGGCACGCGGGCCTATCCCGGAAACCTTGATGAATTCCAGAAAAAAATCACGTTCAACTTCATTCAAGAAACCGACCAAGACCGGCATCCCGCTCGAGGGGGTCATCTGATAATAATGATACGTGATTAAACGTATATTGCCATCGCTATCTTGATTTTCTTTGACCCGCTGCAGGACTGAAAGGGGTGTTAAAATCTCATAGCTTAAGCCATTGGCCTCAAGGGTGATGGCTGCTTCACTTTGGCGGGATACCTTGCCTTTAATAGCTGTAATCATATCAATTTATACCGCATCATGTGTGCCTGCCCAAGGGCAAGCCCTAAGGCATCACTGGCATCTAATTTAAACCCTGCGGATTTGATATTCAATAGTCTTTTGACAAATTCCTGTATCTGGGGTTTGGTGGCATTGCCGTTGCCGATCAGGGCTTTGCGGACACGTTTAACACTTTGCTCAACAAGCGTAACTTTCTGCTGGGCCACACACAGGCAAATCACCCCGCGCACATGGCCCAAAACCGGGGCAGTGGCAGGATGTTTATAATGAGCGTATAATTTTTCCAGGACCACGATATCAGGATGGTACTCTTGAAGGATGGCAGTGACATTCTGGTGGATCTTAAGAAGTCTTTCGGCGAAGGGGGCCTTCGTATCAGGCTCTATAGTGCCCGCCCCGAGGATTTTGACGTTGCCGGCTTTAAGGTCTACAACGCCGTATCCCGTGGTGATAAGGCCGGGATCGATGCCTAAGATGCGCATAAATTATTCGGCGGATATCTTTGCCATTTCCTCGTCGGAAATATCGAAATTGGCATACACGTTCTGAATGTCTTCATGCTCCTCAAGTGCTTCGATCAACCCCAGGACATTGCGGGCGTCGTTTCCTTCGATGGTGATGACAGAATTAGGATCAGGGATCATCGTCACTTCGGCCGAAGTCGTCTCAATTTTTTTGGCCGTCAAGGCGTTCTTGACCGCTTCCAGCTGGGTCGGATCACAATAAATCTCAAAGGCGTCGCTCTCAGTCTTGACATCTTCCGCTCCGGCGTCCAAGGCAGCTTCTATCAGCGCATCTTCCGTTGTCTTGGATTTATCGACAGCCAGATACCCTTTCTTGGTAAATAACCGCGCTGAGGAACCGGCGCCGGCCAGGGCAGCGCCTTTCTTATTTAAAAGATTGCGGACTTCCGCGGTGGTGCGGTTCTTGTTATCAGTCAGGCCCTCGATCAATATGGCCACCGCCCCCAGACGGGCATCGAAGGCCACGTTCTCGAAAACGATGCCGGGGATTTCGCCGGTGCCTTTTTTGATGGCATTCTCAACGTTGCTTTGGGGCATATTATATTCACGGGCTCGGGCTACCGCCGCGCGCAAACGGAAATTGGTATCCATATTGCCGCCTTTTTCTTTGGCAGCCGCGGTGATCTCCTTGCTGAGCTTAGTGAACAGCGCCCCGCGCTTGGCATCTTCAGCGCCTTTTTTATGTTTGATTTTTGCCCATTTTGAATGACCTGACATTTTGAAAAACCTCCTGATGATGTTTATGACTAATTTAAAAAGCGGTCAATAAGCCGAGTTCTGTAACCCTTGTCAGGGCGATGGCCATTCGACTAACATCCGCTCATGAGCGGATATCTTGCAGCCTACCCGAGGGTATGACGGAGCGGATCACCCCGTGCGCTTTTGGCGCTTCCCTCCTATTTGGCATTGCTCCATGCAGAGATTGCTCGTTTCACTCTTCCCGAAGGAAGCATCGTCACTGTAGCTCTGATCCTCGTTAGAAAAAAGGTGACAGGTACAATTATTGGATAATGATAGATACAATAAATAATTGTACCTGTCACCTTTTTTCTAACGGTCCCATATTAGCGGGATGCATCATCCTTTGGAGCTCGGACTTTCCTCTCCGACGCCATAGGCATCAGAGCGGCCATCCTGACCTGCTTTTTTTAAAACTTGGCGGACCAGCGCGTCGGCCTCGCTGTTTTCCTCGCGGGGGACATGCATGATCCGAAACGATTTAAACCCTGTGATTAAATGTTTAACCTGATCAAAGAGCGGTTTTATATTCCCATGCTTGACCGCGTAATCGCCGCTGACCTGCCTGCACATCAATTCACTGTCGGTCTTAACGCTGACTTCCT
>Ga0207121_1120_pt1 | contig 12567 bp, 14 predicted proteins | sample Alteio_BWMinHeat_41_FD_153513 | JGI IMG/M metagenome (GOLD analysis project Ga0207121, IMG submission 153513) | Enriched cells from forest soil in Barre Woods Harvard Forest LTER site, Petersham, Massachusetts, United States -... | ecosystem: Environmental > Terrestrial > Soil > Temperate forest >... | reverse complement strand
TCAAGCTCGAGAAGTAGTGTCGACGTTTGCAGACTTTCGCCCGTGAACTGCTTGCGGGTGATTTGAGATTGGCACAGCCGTCATTGCGGCCATATTTCTGCACCGCGGAGGTGGGCCGCTCTAGGCGGCCTTTTCATCGCCGACGTAACAATCCCGCATTTCGCGGAACGAGATCAGGCGCTGGCGGCTTTCGTCCCAAAGCACGAGCCGCACGCAGCGAAAGCTTTCGAAAAGCGTGAGCCGGCCGACGCGGCCGAGCTCCGGATAGTCGCGGAGCACGCTCGGCAAGCGGTAATACGGAATCTTGCTGCACAGATGATGGACGTGGTGGACGCCGATATTGGCGGTGAGCCAGCGCAGGATTTTCGGCAAGTCATAATATGAGCTGCCGTGAAGGGCTGCTTCATGCAGGTTCCAACCACGCCTGTCGGCCCAGAAGGTGTCCTCGAATTGGTGCTGGACATAGAACAGCCAAACCCCGATCGAGGCTCCGAGCAGCGTAATCGGAAGATGCACGAGCAGAAACGGGCCGATGCCGACGAGCCACATCATTGCCGCGACAACGATCGCAATGCCAGCATTGGTCGCCATCGTGCTCACCCATGGCATCCAGCCGCCGCGCGGCAAGCCCACCGGCAGCCGAAATTGCAGAATGAACAGATAGGCGGGCCCCACTCCGAACATGACGAGCGGGTGACGGTAGAGGCGATAAAGAAGCCGGCGGCCTCGGGAAAGGGCCAGATATTCACGCACGGTCAGCGTGTCGATGTCGCCGATTCCACGGCCTTCGAGATTGCCGGAATTCGCGTGGTGAAGGGCGTGGGTGCGCCGCCAGAAATCATACGGCGTTAACGTCACCACGCCGAGCACGCGCCCGAGCCAATCATTCGCCAGTCGATAGCGAAAGAAGGCGCCGTGCCCACAATCGTGCTGGATCATAAAGAGGCGCATGAGAAATCCGGCGGTGGGGACGGCGAGCAGGAGGCTGAGCCAATAGCCGACGTCGAGGGCTTTCCACATGAGAACCCATAACAGCGCCAGCGCACCGGCCGTGATCACGAGCTCGATGATGCTGCGCCAGCGGCTCGGCTCGCGGTAGCGCGCGAGGATCGGCGTCCATGCGGTCGCTTCAGGTGGATTCAAAAAGGACAGGTCTTTGTTGTGCATTTGGACAAGCCGATCGGTGACATTCTCGAATCAGGGATTTAGCGACCTTAGCGCTAATTCGGTCGATATCGGTTTAATTTGCTCGTGTCCGATCGGCCCGTTGCTCGGAATGCGATCATTTACATCGAACTGTTACAATTGAACGAGTTCCGCTATTGGATCAGTGGGTTGCAGGCCCGTGTCCGATCCCGCCGTCATTTCTCTCCGGCTGCCTTGAAGAAAAGGCAAGGTGAGAGCACCGCATTTCGCTCGTGCCCCGCTTTGGCGATCTTCGCAATTATTTTTTCAGGTCGCCTTTTTTCACCCCGGCTTCGGGGAAGATCCACATCGCGACCACCATGAAGATCGCGGTGCCGATGATGAAGTGGCCGAATTCCGGCCGCACCGGCGAGTGGCTCCAATAGGCGAGCACGCCCGCGACGATCAGAACAGCAATCGAAACGACAGTCTTGACGTCGTTTGGCATGACGAATTCCTGCTCAACCGCTCAGTCGGCGCCGATGGGCGCCGCGGCGGCGATGTCGGGCCGCTTCGGCGCGCCGCGCAGGTTCTTTCGGAGATAGCGCGTGTTGTAGCCGTTCAACAGCGTTCCGATCAGCCCGCGCTTGACGTCGGAGGTGCCGAACAACCAATCGGCGATGGGGAAAGTGAGATTCATGTTCACTTCCATCATCAGCCGCGCGTTGTGGTGCGCGGTGTGGTGGCGGCGCAGCGTGTTCACGAACGGGCAATTGCGCACGAACCAGTTTTCGTCGACGTGGCAGCAAAAGTGCATGAACTCGTAAATGAGATACATGCCCGTGTTCACGCTGATAAAGAGCCAGCCGACATTCGGCGAGAACAAGAGGCCGAGGATGATCGCCGCCGGCAGCGACATCAGGATGAACACGACGAGGGCATAGGGCGGGAATACGGTCACGCGCCAATCCTTATGGTCGCGGAATCGCATCTCGTCGTCGGTGAAGAACTGATGGTGGTTCAGCGTGTGGCGCTCGTACACGGCGCGGAGCCCCTTGATGTTCACCGGCCGATGCATGATGTATTTGTGTACGGCCCACTCGAACAAATTCGTGAATAGGAAAGCGACCGGCACGGTCAGCCATTCGAGCGGCGTCACGTTATGAATGTGCTGGACGTAGACGTAGAACGCCGCGGCGCCCATCGCGTAGATGATCAGGATGTGGATATAGCCGTCGTACCAGCCGATGATCCGAGACCGGTATTCCTGACGGAATGCCTTTTGCCGTTCGCTGATCATGTCATCCTCCGCCTTGAACTTTTGCCGCGCAGCTTTTTCTCGCCGCCGTCCCGATGCGTCCGTTCCATCTTAAGGCGCTTGGCCTTCCGCCACTGATATATTACTAATCTATCACGGTCGAAGGCTCCGTCAACCGGCTGTGGACATCGCGTCGGTGGCGCCGGCGACCCTCGCCACGAGAGGGTTTTTCAAGGCTTCCTTCGGCGTGCCGGAAAAGATCACCTCGCCGCGTTCGATTACGTAAAGCCGGTCGGCGAAGTCCGGCACGTGGTGCATGTTGGATTCTGCGATCAAGACCGCGTGCCCCATCGAGCGGATCGAAGCGATGCCGTCGATGATCGAGGGGACAATGATGGGCGAAAGCCCTTCGGTCGGCTCGTCGAGCAACAAAAGTCTCGGATCGGAGGCGAGCGCGCGGGCGATCGAGACCATCTTCCGCTCGCCGCCCGAGAGCTGCTGGCCGCCACGCTCGCGATAACGCTCGAGCCCGGGAAAAACTTTGTAGGCAAGCGCAATGCGCTCGGTTTGATTATGGCCGCCGGCCTGCGTCCACGTCGGCAGCGCGATGTTCTCGGCAACGGTGAGCTCGCCGAACACTTCGCTTTCTTCCGGTGCGAAGCCGATGCCGCGGCGGGCAATTTCATAGGGCTTGCGCCCGACGAGGCTCGCGTCTTCGAAGTCGATCTCGCCGGAAACGGGCGCGCGAAAACCCATGATGGTGCGGAAGATCGTCGTCTTGCCGGCGCCGTTCCGGCCGACGAGGCAGACGAGCTCGCCCGCGCGTGCCTCGAGGGAAACCGCGCGCAGGATGCGGCTTCCTTGAATATCGACAACGAGGTTGCGAACGGAGAGCATCAGTTGCGCCTCTGCTTGCCGACAACGATTTCGATCACGGCGGGATTTTCGAAAAAAAGCTTTGGCGGGAGATCCGCAAGCACCTTTCCCTCCGAGATCGCCACGATACGGGTGGAATAGGCGGCGACGAGGTCCATGTCGTGCTCGACGAGAATGAGGGCTTTGACGCCCGCGCGCTCGGCGGCGGCGAGCAAGGTTTTCATGATGCCGTGCTTCTCGGCGGTGGAAATGCCGGAGGTGGGTTCATCGAGCAGGATCACTTCAGGATCGAGCGCGAAGGCGGAAGCGACGTCCAGGAGTTTTTTCTCGCCCTGCGAAAGAAGCTCTGAGACGGTGTCGAGGCGCTTTTCCAATCCGAAAATTCGCGCGACTTCCGCGGCGCGCGCCGCGACATCCCGGTCGGCCGCTAGATCGGAGAAGAAGCGCCAGCGCTTCTTCTGCCGGGTGATCACGGCGGCCGCGATCGTTTCGGCGACCGTGAGCTTGGGAAAAATATGCACGAGCTGAAAGGCGCGGGCGAGGCCGCGCTCGGCGAGCGCCACCGGGCCATGGCCGCGGATGTTCTCGTTCTTGAAATACACCTCGCCCTCGCTCGGCACCAAGAGGCCGGTCAATAAATTGACGAGCGTCGTCTTGCCGGCGCCGTTCGGCCCGACGATGGAGAGCCGCTCGCCGGCTTTGATCGAGAGGCTGATATCGGCAAGCGCGCGGAAGGCGCCATAGGCCTTGCCGACGCCGCGCGTTTCCAGGAGCGCGCTCATGCCGCGGCCTTTCTTTTCGGCCGCCAGCTCACGAGATCTGCCCATCCGGCGATGCCCGCCGGAAAGCCGATTACGAGCACGGCTAAAATCGCGCCGAGCACGAAGCGCCAATATTGCGTCAGCGACTGCAATTGATCCTGCAGGAAAGTAAAGGCGAGCGCGCCGATCACGGGTCCGAGGAAATGATGAAAGCCGCCAAGCACCGTCATGAACACGAGCTGGCCGGACTGCGTCCAATAGACGAGCTCGGGATCGGCAAGCCCAATGCGGAAGCCGAGGATGGCGCCGCCGGCGGCGCCGAAGGCAGCCGAAATTACGAAGGCGGCAAGCCGGAAACGCCGCACATGCACGCCGAGATATTCGGCCTTGCGTGGATTTTCGCGGAGCGCCCGCAGGTGCAGGCCGAAGGGCGAATGCACGATCCGCCACATTAAGAGGGCGGCGATCACGAGCAGTGCCAGGCAATAATAATAGAAAGGGCCCGTGAGGAAGGTGATCTTGTTATATTGCGCGAACTCCAGGCCCAGGATGTTCATGCGCGGAACGCGCATGCCGCTGTCGCCGCCGGTGACGTAGTAGAATTTGAACAGGAACGAGTGGAACAGCATGCCGAAGGCGAGCGTCAGCATGCCGAAGAAAATACCGGTGTAGCGCACGCATAGGATCCCAATCGGGATCGATGCGATGGCGGAGCCAATCACCACCGTGACGAGCACGAGTTCAAAGCTCTTCACGCCGTAAACGCCCGCCATGATCGCCGTGCCATAGGCGCCGAAGCCGATGAACATCGCGTGGCCAAACGAAAGCAACCCGCCATAGCCGAACAAGAGATTGAATCCGAGGAGCGCAATCGCGTAGGCGAAAAACGGAATCATCAGGCCGGCATAGTAGGTCGGCGCGAACAACGGGAAGATCGCGAGCGCCGCCACGCCGACGATTGCCGCGAGAAACTGCTGAGGCCCGTTCATGTCGCCGGTTTTCCGAAGAGACCCGCCGGCCGCCACAGCAAAACGCCGATCACGATGAGATAGGTCGCGAGCAGTTCGAGCTCGGGAAAGGCGTAAATGGCATAGGCATGAATGAGGCCAACGATGACGGCGCCGGCCAACGCGCCGGGCATCGAGCCGAGGCCGCCGATGACGACGACGGCGAAAGCTTCGACGACGAATTCGACCGCCATATCGAGGGAAGCGGCCGCCGTCGGCACCACGAGCGCGCCCGCGACCGTGCCGAGCATGGTGCCGCCGGTGAAGACCGCGGCGTAAACGCGGGAAACGTTGACGCCGAGCGCTTCCGCCATGGCGCGGTTTTCGGCGGTGGCGCGGAGCACCCGTCCATAATTTGTCTTCTGTAAGAATAGGCCGAGCCCCGCCGCGACCAGAATCGCCGCCGCGATCACCAGCAAATTATAGACGGGCACGGTGAAATCGCCGCCGGCAAACTTGCCGTAAACGAGATAATTCGCGGCGATCGAGCGGGGATTGGCGCCCCACAGGAAGCGAAAAACATCCTGAAACATCAGGAGGAGCGCGAAGGTGAGCAGCAATTGGAAACTTTCGTCGCGGTCGTAGACCGTGCGCAGCATTCGCTCGATCGGCAGGCCAACGAAGCCGAGAATGACTCCGGCGAGAATAAGTGCGGGGAGCAGCGCCCAGACCGGCATCCCGAACGTCAGCGCGACGCCGACGAAGGTGATCCCGAAATAGGCGCCGAGCGCATAGAACGAGCCGCAGGCGAGATTCAGGATTTTCTGCACGCCGAAGACGAGCTGCAGCCCGGCGGCGACCAGAAACAGCACGGCGGCGTGAAACACGCCGCCGAGCAGAATATTGGCGAAAGCCGACATTTATCTAGGGCGCGCCACCGTCATACCTTGAAGTTCGCGGTCTTGATCCACTCCCAGAAATTGGCGCCCGCCGGCTTTTGCAGCTCGGTCGAGTAGGTGGTGTCGAACTTGTCGAGCGTCACGAAATCGTACTTGTTCTTGTGGGTGGTGAAGCCCTGGATGAAGGTCTGGTCGGCGATGTGATCCTTGCGCCAGCCGCCCTTGCCACCGAGGCTTTCGACGCTGAGGCCCTCCATCGCGCCGATGATGTCGTCGACGGCGGGCCAGCCGCCCTTCGCCTTGGCGGCTTTCTCGACCGCGTCCTTGTAGGAGATCAGCGAGAAATAAGCGCGGTCGGCCTCCCAGTTCGGATAATCCTTTTGCTTGTCGGCGAACCACGCGACGAATTCCTTGGCGAGCGGGCTCGCGTTCGGATTGTCGAAATAGAGCGTGTTGTGGCCGAACCACATGCCCTCGGGCGTGAATTCCTTCTTCATCGCCGTGTGCTGCCAACCGGCCGCCGGGAAGACGAGCTTCGTATTCTTGGTGAGGCCGGCGGCGTCCGCCTGCTTCATGAAGACCGGGAGATCGGCGAACAGGAGCGAGGAGAAGATGAGATCGGGCTTCGCCGCTTGTAGGGCCGCGACATGGCTCGTGAGGTCCATGGTGCCGACCTTCGGCCATTGCTCGGTGACGACCTCGTGCTCGATGTTGAAGCGCTTGAGGAGTGCGATGAAGGCGGCCTGATTGTTCCGCCCGTAGGAATAATCCGGATTGATGCCTGCGATTCTCTTGAACTGGCCCTTCCAGTATTTGATCGCCGAGAGCGAGGCCATCACCGCTTCACATTCGTTGTCGGTGCTCTTGAAGAGATATTTCGGGTTCGGCAGCTTTTCGTCGACGCCGTCCTGCGTCGTGCCGTCCCAGAAGATGGTGAGCACGCGCGACTCCTCGACCACGGGACCGAGTGCGAGCCCCACGCCGGTGGAAACGATGCCCTGCACGTGATCGACGTTTTCCTGCTGCACGAGCTTGGAGAAGCGCTCGATCGTGTCCTTGGGCGAGGTTTCCTCGTCGTACACGACTTCTACCTTGCGGCCGGCGATGCCGCCGGCGGCGTTGAATTTTTCCACCGCCCATTCGGTGGCGCGAATACCAGAGATGCCGGGGCTCGCGGCGAGCCCCGCGCGGGGCGCGAGCACTCCGATCTTGAGCGGCTTGTTCTCTGCGATCGCGGGCGCGAATACGCCGGCTGGTGCCGCGAGCGCGGTCGCGGCGACGGACTTCAATAGCGTGCGGCGTGAAAGCTTCATCGGACTCCCCCTGTCGTTTTTAGCGTGCGGCGTTTTGCCCATGATATATCACCGGCATGTCAGTGAACAAGCGAGCTTTCGGCGGCCCGCGGCGTGCGGAATAGCGGATCATCGCTTCTCGACTTCTTTGACCGCCCGGTCGATCTCGTCGCCCTTCAACACCCAATCATTGTCGAGGTTGGCGATGATCGATTTCATGAACGGCTCCGAGAGGCGGAGCGCGCGCTCATTGTCACCGAGATAATCGACGAGGATCGCGAGTGCCAGCTGCTGCGGGCTTTCGCCCTCATAGGTCCACTCGAAGCCGTATTTGGTGAAGCGGTTGACCTCATAGTGCTCATCAAGACGCTTGCCGTCAGCGGTGACGACGAGGCCGTCGATGGTGCGCTTTCCTTCGTAGGTTTTCATCGCGGCCTCAGACATTCACCGTCGCGCGCGTGAAGCTCGCAATGTAATCGAGAAGATGATCGGACGCTTTGGCCGCGCGCGCGGGTTCGCCCTTGGCGATCGCGCGCGCCTGGTCGGCATGGAGCCGCGCGCAAAGCGGTAGGTCCGCGGCCTCCTTATAGTGCAGATACCAAAATCGTCGCGACAGGCCCTGCAACAGCTTCATCGCGCGCGCGGCGTAGTCGTTGTGGGCGGCTTCGATCATCAGCTGGTTGAGGTCGCGGTCGAGCCGCATGAAGGCGATATCGTCATTGGCCTTGCCCGCCTGATCCATGGCGCGCGCGGTATCCAGGAGCCGCGCCCGCTCTTCTTTTGTAGCGCGCTCGGCGCCGGTGACGGACAGAAAGCGTTCGAGCTCGCGGCGCACTTCAAGCACGAGCAATTGCTGGCGGGGGTTGATCTCGGAGACGAGGATGCCTTTGCGCGGCAAGATGCGGACGAGGCCTTCGAGCGCGAGGCGTTGCAGCGCTTCGCGGATCGGCGTCCGCCCGATCTTGAGCGTCGCGGAAAGCGATTGCTCCGACAAAACCTCGCCGGGCTTTAGCCGGAGCGTAACGATACGCTCCTCGATCTGGTGATAGGCGAGATCGGTCAAGGTCTCGACCTGCCGGAGCGGGCTCGCTTTGAGGATCGTTATGTGTTTGGTCATCGCTGGTTTTCCGACGGGCACGGTCAGATCTGCCGGCGCTTTTGCACCATGGCGGCGAATTTCTCGTATTCGGGCTCGTTCACCGTATAGGAGTGGTCGTCGTCGGGGAACGCGCCTTCCTTCACCTCTTTCACGTAGCGTTTGATGCCGTCGACCGCGACCTCGGTGAGCTTGCTGTAGCGCTTGGTGAATTTCGGCTTGAAATCGGTGAACACGCCCAAGAGGTCGTAGCAGAGCAGGATCTGGCCGTCGGTGCCGACACCGGCGCCGATGCCAATCGTCGGGATCGTTAACTGCTCGGAAATGAGCTTGGCGATTTTCGCCGGCACCGCCTCGAATTCGAGCATGAAGCAGCCGGCGTCTTCGATCGCGAGCGCGTCTTCCAGAATCTTCATTGCGGCTTCTGCCGTACGGCCCTGGATCTTAAAGCCGCCGAACATCGCGATCGTGTGCGGCGTGAGGCCAATGTGGGAGGCGGTGGGAATGCCGGCATCGACGAGCGCTCGCAGGATATGCGCCTGCGATTTGCCACCTTGCGGCTTCACGGCGTCGGAAAGCGCTTCCTGCATGAAGCGGGAAGCATTGGTCAGCGCACGCTCAACCGTGTTGTAGCTCTGATAGGGCATGCAACCGAGCACGAAGGTGTTGGGCGCGCCGCGGCGCACCGCCTGCGAATGCAGGATCATCATGTCCATGGTGGCCGGGATCGTGCTCGGATGACCGTGGGCGACCATGGCGAGGCTGTCGCCGACGACCGCGACATCGACCCCCGCCATCTCGGCCCATTTCGCCGAGGTGTAGTCGGGGACCGACATGTAGACCATCTTCTCGCCGGTCTTTTTCGACTCGCGGATTTCGGTGATGGTGCGCTTTTCGCGCTTGTTCTCGCCCGCTGCGGAGTCGCTCTTTTTGGCTGACGGGGAGGTGGGCTCGCCCGTCTTCGACTTCGCGTCGACCGGCTTCGACATCAATTTTCCTCGGATTTTCCCCGCGGCGCTTGCGATGACCGCTGATATATGTCTCGTATGTTACGGAATTGCATTTCCATCGGTCAAGCATGTCGTTCGACGCCTGGTTCGAGCTTCTTCTCTTTATGGTTCTACTTGCCGCGGTAAGCCTGCACGGTCTTGCCGCCAGCGGCCAGTTTCCGCGCGAGCATCGCGCCGAATCGCTCCAATCTGCGGCCGGCGCCGCCATCTTGTACGGCTCGATCGCCGTGACGATGCTCTCGCTCGTGGCGGGTCTTCTCTTCGCCTGGAAAACAATTCCGTGGTACGCAGCGGTGATCGGGGGCGGCGCACCGGTTTTGTTCGCGCCGCTTCTGCTGCAGCCTTTGCCCGATCCATTCGTCAACGGCCGCGCCGCGTTGCTCTCCTTTTCCGCTGCTGCTGCTATCATCGCGCTCGTGATGCTGAAGCTGTCGTGACGAACCGCAATCCATGAGCGTCGATCAAGAAAGCGCCCGCGCCGAAAGCCATCGTGCGAGTGGGCTTGCCGGCAATCCTTATCTCCTGCTCGCGATGGCTTCGCTATTCTGGTCCGGCAACCACATCGTCGGGCGCGCCATCGCCGGCATCGTGCCACCGATCGGCATTTCCGCGGCGCGCTGGCTCTTGCCCGCGATCGTGTTGTGGCCGTTCGCGCGGCCGCATCTCGTGCGCGACTGGCCGCGGATCAAATCGAATTGGCGGCTTTTGCTTTTCCTCGGCGTCACGGGCGGCGCTATCTTCACCGTCGGCCAATATGTCGGGCTGCAATACACGACGGCGCTCAACGTCTCGGTGCTGAATTCGCTGACGCCGATTTTTATCGTCGCCTGCGGCGCGCTGATCTTCCACGATCGCCTGAAGCCGCTGCAATATATCGGCATCGCCACGTCATTATGCGGCGTGTTGGCGATCGTCACCAAGCTCGAGCCGCGCACGCTGTTTGATCTCACGTTCAACCGCGGCGACATCATCATCGTCGCCAATATGGCGCTGATGGGGGTTTACTCCTCGTATCTCCGCCGCCTGCCGCCGCTGCACTGGCTTTCCTTCATATTCGTGCTGGCACTCATTTCCGCGCTCTGCACGCTGCCGTTCGCGCTGTGGGAGCATTTTTCCGGCTTCGTGTTTCAGCCGACATGGCCCACCGTTTTCGCGGTGCTCGCGGTGCTCTACGTCGCGATTTTTCCGAGCGTGATTGCCTACGCCGCCTGGACGCGCGGCGTCGAACTCATCGGCTCCAATCACGCCGGGCCTTTCCTGCACCTCATTCCGCTCTACAGCGCGCTGTTCGCGAGCGTCTTTCTAGGCGAGCAGCTCATGGCCTATCACGCGGTGGGCTTTGTCCTCATCTTGACCGGCGTTTGGCTCGCCGCCCGTAAGTAAAATCGAGGGGATTTCGCCCAAGCGCGAATTGTTGCAGGTTCGCGCGAGCAAGGAGTTCACGATGGCGAAGAACACGCAAAAGATCGGCTGGATCGGCATAGGCCGCATGGGCTTCCCGATGGCCGAGCGGCTGTTGAAGGCCGGCTACGACGTTTCGATCTGGAACCGCACGCGCGCCAAGGCCGAGCCGCTCGCGAAAGCAGGCGGCAAGATCGTCGATCAGGTTTCGGAACTCGCGCATGTCGACGTGCTGTTCTCCATCGTTTCCACCGGCAAGGACCTCGAGGAAATCTATTTCGGCAAGAACGGGCTCACGGCCAATGGCGGCAAGCTGCCGCCGGTCTTCGTCGATTGCTCGACGATCGCGGTCGAGGAGTCGGCAAAGATCCGCGAAAAACTCGCCGCGCGCGGGATCGATTTCATCGCCGCGCCCGTTTCCGGCAACGGCAAATGCGTCAAGGCCGGCAAACTCTCTTCGGTAACCTCGGGTCCGGAAAAATCCGCGCACGTCGTCGAGCCGATCATCGAGACCTTCGCGCCGCGCGGCGTCTCCTATGTGGGCGAGGGCGATCTCGCGCGCATCTGCAAGATCGCGCACAATGTGATGCTCGGCGTCGTGATCGAGAATCTGTGCGAGATCACTCTGCTCGCCGAAAAGGCGGGCGTGCCGCGTCACGCCTTCCTCGCCTTTATGAACAATTCGGTGATGGGCTCGATCTTCACGCGCTACAAGTCGCCGGCGCTGGTCAATCTCGATTGGACCACGACCTTCACGCCGGAACTCCTGCGCAAGGATCTCGACCTCGGCCTCGAGCTTTCCCGCGAGTTCGACATGCCGATGCCGGTGACGTCGACGACGCGGGACGTCTTGCAGACGCATTTCGGCGCGGCCACGCTGAAGCCCGACCCGGCAAAATATCTTGCCGGTGATTTCGCGGCGCTTCTAGAGACGCTCGCGCTTGCCGCCGGCATGAAGCTCACGAGCGAGAATAAAAACATACCCACGGGCCTCGAGACCTGATCTCAAGGCCGCTTCGCCTCATTGTTTTCGAAAAATCGCGCGCCGGGAGGGGCGGAGAGGGCCATGCCTCACTGATGCGGCCCAAGAAGCCGCTCCCGGCGTGGCGTTCGTGAAGCGCCGCTGCGCTTGAGACCCGAACGGTTGTCTCAGGCGGTCATCGCGGCAAGCTGATCCGGTGGTGTCATTCAAACCTCCGTTTCGCTTGCGTGCCGTGCAGCGTTCCTGGTCACGGCTACCGGTCTTGCGGCCGGTAAATTTAAGCTTGTTCCTCACATCGCCGATGTCAAGGCGCATTGCGCTCGGCCGTTTCACGGCTCGCTACTTTTTCTCTCGCCAATGCGGGAAGGGAAATAAGGCACCGGATATTTGCAGTGGACGATACAGATGACGGATATGGAATTGTGGCAGCGACATAACCCCTACGATCCGGTATTCGTCACGACTGTGACATCTTGTCTTAAGTGATGTTCTTGTGGTCAAATTCCGCAACGCCAAAAAATCGATGACAACCGGGGGGAAATCATTGGGCTGGGCCACGAAACGCGACTTCTATGCCGGTGGCCTGATGATCCTGTTGGGGCTCGGCGCCGCGCTGGAAGGGCAGAGTTACAACATCGGCACCATGCGCCAGATGGGACCGGGGTTCATGCCAGTTGCGCTCGGAATCGTGCTCGTGCTGATCGGAATCACGATCGCGGGCACTTCCTTGGCCGGGGGCGCGGATGACGGGGAAAGCGTGCTGCCGGCGGAGCCGGATTGGCGCGGCTGGCATCATCGCGGGGCCGCTTTTGTTCATCATCTTCGGAAAGTTTGGCGGGCTCGCGCCCGCGACTTTCGCCTGCGTGTTCGTCTCGGCGATGGGCGATCGCAGCGCCAGCTGGAAAGGCGCGTTCGCGCTT
>Ga0207121_1118_pt1 | contig 12861 bp, 15 predicted proteins | sample Alteio_BWMinHeat_41_FD_153513 | JGI IMG/M metagenome (GOLD analysis project Ga0207121, IMG submission 153513) | Enriched cells from forest soil in Barre Woods Harvard Forest LTER site, Petersham, Massachusetts, United States -... | ecosystem: Environmental > Terrestrial > Soil > Temperate forest >... | reverse complement strand
CGCTCACCCGCGGCAGGTGTCACCATCACAAACTGGCCGGGTAATGCACGGGAGGTGATCAAAGGCGCTAAAATGTCAATCTTTTTAATGTCCTGCGCGATAAGCTGTTTATGAATGATCTTGTACATGTTTAAAAAAACATCCACGGCGGAGGCATGGGTAAGCTTGAGGCCACTCCCAACGCCTGACCAGCTAAACCAAACATGCCGCCGAGGATCTCTCCGGGAAGACTTAAGAGCTCACAGCCGCTTTGGGTCAAACAAACGATCAGCAGCAAAAGAAAAAGCCATTTTTTGTTCATTTAACCCAAAATTCCGTTTCTAAAATTTTATCGTCATAACGCACGGTGACGGCCTGGGTGTCGATGGACTCCATGCCTTTTAAAAGCGGACAGACAACGGTATCCATGTTATACATGGCCAATTTGGCTGATTGGGCGCTTGTCGCATAATTATCCATAAATTGCGACAGGTCTTCCTTTTGCTTTTTATAATAAGCGATATCATCACGGATGGAATTTTCTTCACGGCTGAGATTTTCTATGGCCCCGTTGACAAAGGACGGATCTTCAAAAGATACGTCCATCAACGAAGCACTTTTAAGCTGGGTCAATTTCTTCTGGGCCAATATCAACTCCGCCTTTTTGTCGGCAATGGCCTGGTCCAATTCATGTTTTTTATTGTCCCCGTCTTTTTGATAAGCCGCGGCCATGGTGACCCGGTCGGATAAATATTTATCGACCCACCCCAGAAAATCCTGGGCCCTGCGGGACAATTCAGCCGTCTTCATCAAGGTCATGGAATGGAATTTATTTCCCTTGGCTAAACTAAACTGCTCAACCACATCATCGGACATAATGGAACGGAACGAATCATTATAGGCATCAATGGACCGTTTGATCAACTGGCGGGAGGTGGCCAACAGCAAATAATCGCCCAAAAAACCATACCCCGGGTCCATATTGGCCCCCAGTGACGAAGAAATATAATGAATGACCACATGATTATATTCTTCTGTTTTCGGCGTCAAGACTGAAGCATGGGTGATCTTATCCAACAGGCGCTCTGCCGCCGGCCGGTCCTGCAATTTGACAAAAACCAGGAAACGGGGAAGAGGAAAAGGGTAGCTGCCCTGCATGTCGACGTCAGTCAAATAGCCGCCGATCTCATGGCCTAAAACCGGCAAAACGTCCTTTTTGATATCGATATTGAAATGCTGTTCAATCCTGTCTTTGAGCTTAACCGCCCTTTGGGCCAATTCCGGATTTTCTTCCAGGCGTTGTTTGATGGCATCCCAGGACCGGCCAAAATCGTAACAGCCTCCCCAATCGTAAAATATGGCGTTAAACGGCACCAATTTCAAAGTATCGTTGGCCACGGCCGAACAGGAAAAGGCCTTGCGCATGTCGGAAGGCATGTAATTTTCATCTACCCCTACCATCATTTTGTATTTACTGACCACACCGGGAACGTATGACAAACCGTACACGGGAAACGCCGCCGCTTGATAACCTAAAGGCGTCAGCCTGGAGCCCCGCCAAAGATTTGAAAAAAGATTGAAATTAACAAAAACCAGCCCATCTCCGCCCAGATAAGCATTCCGGCGGATAAAATTAAACGAGGAATCTGTCGCCAGGGAATTGTTTTTATGCCGGTAAACGTCCACCACTTCTTCTAAATGCGCCAGAGGCTCAGGGGCCACGATCAGCAGGTCCTTGATGCGGACATAAGCCAACTCCAATTTCTCTTTTTTAAATAAAAGGTGGTTAATGACCCGCCCGTCGTATTTTTGCCTTCTGACGCTGACATCATCGCCCCAATGACGCGAAAGCCCGCCCAAAGACTCTGCAATCCTCGTTGATAATGTCAGGCGCAGGACCACAAAAACCCTGTAGGAGCCGCCGTTCTGATAAACAGACACCGCGGCTTCTTTATCAAGGAGTTTTTTCGTTAAAGGGTTGTCCCAAAATTTCACTACATCTTTCTGCCAGCGCTGAAAATCATCGATATCTTTGGGGGAAGAATTATTGCGGCTCAAGACATCCAAAAAATTGATGGCGGCTATATTTTTCCCGATATCCGAATTGATCGCCTCATTGACATGCTCCCGCACATGAGTCAAACGCGCAAAAAGCAGAGGATGGGACGGCAACACATCCTCCACCGGCAACCCCGGCTGTTTACACCATATCCACAACCCCAGCCCTAAAACCAAAAGGACGGCGAATATCACCATTATTTTATTTTTCATTTGGAAAATACCCCCTACACAATTATACAACTAAATCCTGAAAAATGTCCTGGCGTTTGCATTCACTGCAGCCAAAGCGTCCTGCTCATCCAAATTCTTTAATTGGGCCAGGGCCTTCCATGTCCTTATCACATCTTTCGGTTCGGCCATAAAAGAAGTTTCCCCGTCCCTATAATTGACCGGTGAATCCGTTTCAACAAGGACCCTTTCCAAGGGTGCCTGCGCCATGGCCCGGCGCGATTCAGGGCTATAAGCGACACTGGGGCTGGTTGATACATAAAAACCGGCGTCGATGATTTGATCGAGAATATCCACCGGCCCGCTGTACCAGTGAAATAAAGCCCTTTTCACGCCGGAGTTAAGGGCCATGCTCAAACAATCCCGCCATGCCCCGCGGCTGTGGATGACAATGGGCAGGTCAAACTCGCGGGCCAGATCCAAATGAAAACTGAAAGAATCTTTTTGTTTTTGGCGCTCCACTTCATCTTTGCGCACCCATTTATACCAATAGTCTAATCCGGTTTCACCGACGGCACGGGCCAGCCTGATGTTGGCACGCATAAAATCAAAGGCTGCTTGCTGTGTGTCCGGTTTAACCAGGCCAGGATGCACGCCCAAGGCCGGATGAACTTTAGGCTTTTGGTGTTGGGCCGCCAGGTCCAACACCTTTTTCATGGAATCCACATCAACGCTCACGGCCACGATATCGCTGACACCGGCCTGGTCAGCGCGCGCTAAAGCACCTGGTAAGTCTTCAAACTGATCGAGGTGCGCATGCGTATCAATAATTCTCAAAAGGCCCTGTTCCTTCGACGTCGTAAAGTTATATTCATTTCATTTACTATCGACGACGAAGGTCACCGGACCATCATTAATTAAGGCAACGCTCATCATCGCCCTGAATTGCCCGGTCTCGACCTTCGCCTTGCTCGCCTTTAACTGCGCCACAAAATAATTATACAATTCTTCGCCCAGGGCCGGGTCAGCGGCCTCATCGAAAGAAGGCCTGCGGCCTTTATCGCAATTGCCGTACAGCGTAAATTGAGAAACAACCAAAAACCCGGCTCCCGCCTCATTTGCCGAGACATTCATTTTACCCTGCGCGTCTTCAAAAATGCGTAATTCCGTAATTTTTTTGACCAGATAGTCTGCCGAAGCCCGGGTATCGTCGCGGGCAACGCCTAAAAAAATCAAGAGGCCCCGGGCAATTTGACCAACCACCTGCCCTGTTACCTTGACCTGTGCTTCTTTGACCCGTTGTATGACGACACGCATATTTAATGCTCATTACTTATATTTAATTATAGGTTCACGTTTTATGGACGTCAACGAAATAAGAATAAGAAGCCATCGTATTGCCGACCAAAGAACAGGGAATCTTTTGACAAGGTTGTGGCTTTATGCTACAAATCAGAAATGGATCTCAAAGAGCTATTAAATCGCCACTCCTTCCCGCAGACATTCATTGATGCATTGACAGCCTCGGGTATTATCACGCTGCACCCACCCCAGGCCGAAGCCATCCGTAAGGGAGTGTTAGATAAAAAAAACGTGGTCATGGCCATGCCCACCGCCGCGGGCAAAACCCTGATCGCCGAACTGTGCATGCTCAAATCCATCCTGCAGGACAACGGCAAAGCTTTGTACATTGCCCCCTTAAAAGCCCTGGCCAGTGAAAAATACCATGATTTTAAACAAAAATATGAACCCTTAGGCATCAAGATCGGCATTGCCACCGGTGACTTGGACTCACCCTCCAAATACTTAGACCGCTATCAAATATTGATCGCTACCGCCGAGAAAGTCGATTCCCTCCTGCGTTCAAAGGCCGGGTGGCTCATTAATTCCCTCTCGGTGATCGTCCTGGATGAAATCCATTTTATTAACGATGAAAGCCGCGGGCCAACGCTGGAAATCCTCACCGCCCGTATCAAACAATTAAAACCGGATATCCAGATCCTGGCCCTGAGTGCCACCATCAGCAACGCCCAGGAAATAGCCGGCTGGCTGAATGCAAATCTTGCCTTAAGCCATTGGCGGCCCATCCCGCTTAAAGAGGGTGTTTATTTTAATGAACAAATCATGTTTAATAACGATTCCATCCGCTTAGTGAAGGAAGAAGCCCATGAAGATTTAAACAAGCTGACCACGGACACCCTTCGCGGCGGCGGACAGGTGTTGGTCTTTGTCAATTCCAGGCGTTCGGCCCAGGCTTCGGCGCGCGAATTATGCCCATCAGTGGCCCCCCTGCTTAAAAGCGAAGAAAAACAGATCCTTGCTGATTTGAGCAATGAGATAGCCCAAGATCATTCCGCCACCAAGGTCTGCAAAAAATTAGCGGATATCGTCCGCAGCGGCTGCGCTTTTCACCATGCGGGCCTGACACCCAAGCAGCGCCATTTGATCGAAGACCATTTTAAACGTAACATCATCAAGGTCATCTGCTCGACCCCGACGCTGGCTGCCGGCGTCAATCTTCCGGCCAGACGCGCCATCATCCGCGACTGCAAACGTTATGCCAGCGGCTTGGGCTCCGTCTATATTTCCACCGCAGAATATAAGCAATGCGCCGGCCGTGCCGGCCGTCCTCAATACGATGATTACGGGGAAGCCGTGCTCATGGCCAAGTCCCTTTCGGAACAAAACGCGCTGTTTGACCGTTTTGTTTTGTCCAAACCTGAACCAGTGACTTCAAAGCTGGGCTCGGAGGCGGCCCTTCGCATCCACATCCTGTCTTCCATCGCCGCGGGTTACGTGCATGATATCAGCAGCATGTTTGATTTTCTTAATCACACCTTCCTTTCTTACCAGAAACAGGGCGTTGATCTGGTCAGTTTGGTCAGCGAAATCTTTGATTACCTGCACAAAAATGGTTTTATCGACAAAAGCGGCTTTAAATATTTTACCACTCCCTTTGGCAACACCACCAGCCGCCTCTACATCGATCCCATGACCAGCCTCATCCTGCGCGAAGGCCTGACCAAGATCCATGAAGGAAAATCATTTTCCACCTACGGCCTTTTGCATATGCTCACCTGCTGTCCTGATAGTGAACTGTTAAGCGTGGGCAAAAGCGATTATGAGGAATTGGAAAGTTTAGCACACAAGATCGAGGACGAATTGATCATCACCCCCAACGATCTGCCTGAACTGCAGGATGTTTACACCTATTATTCCACGCTTAAAACCATGTGGCTATGGTCACGCTGGATTGACGAGGAAAAAGAAGAAACAATGTGCGATGATTTCAATGTCGGGCCGGGCGACATTTACCGTCATGTGGAATCCGCCGGATGGCTGCTTTATGCCGCAGGCATGGTTGCTGAACTCTTGCATTATAAAAAGATGACTTTCGATTTAGAAGCCTTGCGCCTGCGCGTGCGTTACGGCATCAAGGAAGAATTGCTGGAATTGGCCGCCTTGGAAGGCGTGGGCCGTATCCGTGCCAGAATGCTCTTTAAACACGGCTATCATACGCTGGCGGATTTGAAACCCGCCACTGCCTCACATCTGGCGTCCATCAAGACTATTGGCAAATCTTTGGCCGATAGCATCGTCCAACAAATCCACCATCCTGCGCCAAAACGCTTCGCCCCCAAACCCCATTCCTTCACACACGTTGACACCACTCCCGTGGGCGAAATCACTGAAGTTTGGACTGATTGATCAGTTACCGCTACCAGACACACTTCTACTCTCTTTACTTGCAGAAGTGCTTGAGATAGCTACTCCGGAACTGGTACTTGTATTACCGTTCATGCTTGTGGTTACACCACTATTTGTGCTCGCGTTAATGTTTGCCTTAGCATTAACGTCTGCATTGGCATTGGCGTCTGCATTGGTATTGACGTCTGTATTAGCATTGGTTTCCATGGCAGTATTCGGGTTCATATTTCCACTTCTCTGCCCCATGGCATAACACAACGACACGGCCACAATAATTCCCAAAATCACCAGAACAAAAGTGTTTTTCATAATAAACCCTTTCTTTTATTTGGTTCATATTCCTGTTAAATGGTAACAAAAGGAAGATTAAGGAAGGGTTAAAATAGAATGAGAATTATTGTGTCATTTCGAGGAGCAAGGTGAATATTAAGAGAAGTGGGCGTATATGGTTAAATGGTATTGTGGACGAAACATTCAGGGATTTTTGGGCAAATGTCCGCAAGGTTTTACAGTGAGTTTGTTCAAATAAGGAGAAGCTATAAAACAAACGAACTGTAAACCGTAGCGGACGGCAAAAATATCCCGTTTCGGGAACAATACCGTTTAACCATATTGGGAAATGACAGTGGTAAGAGATTGCTTCGCTTCGCTCGCAATGACACGGGAGGATCAGAATTTCTTGAACACAAAGAATACCGCCATGACCATGAATGCAAAGCCGACGAGATAATTCCACTTTAGCGGTTCCTTCAGGTATATTACGGAAAACGCCGCGAAAACGATCAGGGTGATCACTTCCTGGATGGTCTTGAGCTGGGCGCCGTTAAATTGGCCGTAGCCTATACGGTTGGCCGGGACCTGGAAACAATATTCAAGAGAAGCGATCAGCCAGCTGACCAAAATAGCCAGCCATAACGGAGAATTCCTGTACTTTAAATGGCCATACCAGGCAATCGTCATAAAAATGTTTGAAATCGTTAATAAAATAATGGTCGCCATCAAGCCCCCTCTTTTTTGTTAATTTGATTCTAAGTAAGGCTCACTTTTAAATGCCTTCCCAAAGCTAAGGCCACCTTGTGCAAAGTAGATAACTTAATGTCTTCTGCGTGATTTTCAATCCGGGAAATCGCAGTCCGTTTTGTACGAATTTTTTGTGCCACTTCTTCCTGGCTTAAACCTGCTTTTTCCCTGGCTTGCCGTAACATAACCCCTATCTTAAACTCTTCAAAACCTTCTTCAAACCCTTTAGCAAACTTGGGATCCGCTTTTTTGCGCTTAACAATATATTTTTCCAGATCATCCATTTTAACCTCCTGTTTATTCTAATGTAACATGCATGTTACCTATTGTCAATCTTCTTACTATGCGGGTAATTTTTCTTATACTCTTCTGCCCTTTCAATTTCCCTTCGCGGTGTCTTTTGAGATTTTTTAATAAACCCGTGAGTTAATATAATTTCATTAGCGTCCCAAAATGCAAAAATGCGATATATATCTGAACCCAGCTTAATCCGGCATTCCCAGATATCATCAGTCCCTTCCATCTTACAAAAATACTGGGCCGGAACTTTTTCTAACTGTACAAGAAGACGCAATACCCAAGCGACTTTTTGAGCTGCTTTTGAAGATATCGTGCTCAAAAAATCCTCTACCGGACATTGATCATTAGCCATTCTGTAAAAAATAATTTTTCTTTGCACTAAGTTTATCCCCCTATTAGAAATGGTTTAAAGGATTAAAAAATAATTTGGGGGAATTTTTGAAAATTGATCCGATTGGGGAAATCGGTAGAACTTATTTAACAAGAACCATCATAATCACATGACAAAATATAATCAAATAAAAAATCGGGAGGCACACTGCGGCTGGTGGTATACTAAAAATATATGGAATCCACCATTAAAAAATTAATAACAGGTTTCACGATCCTGGGGCTGCTTTTAATCGCCATCTCGATCCTTCTATTTGTCAACACGCAACATTTCCTTAAAACTTCTATTGCCGCAAACGGAAAAGTGACCGCCTTAATACAGGGAAGTAAAAGTGGGGTGGCGCCGGAAGTATCTTTTATTGCAAACAACGGTAAGGAGTATGTATTTTCTTCCAGCTTCTATTCATCTCCTCCCTCTTATTCTATCGGAGAAAATATAAAAGTATTATATCTCCCTCAAAACCCGCATCATGCGAAAATAGATGATTTCACCAATATCTGGTGCGGCCCCTTGATATTGTTTATTATTGGTTTTATATTTTCTGCCGTGGGAGCATTTTTCATGCGAATATCGATGCTGCGTAAATGGCTCAAAGAAAACGGGCAAATTATTGAAGCGGTCGTTCAATCAGCGGGAATAGATGCTTATATTAAAGTCAGCGGCAGGCCAACTTATGTAATAATCGCCCAATGGGTCCAGCCTTCTTCAAATTTATCCTATACTTTCAAAAGCGACCTGTTATGTTCTGACCCACAAGAATATGTCAAGCCGGGAGACAAGATAAAGGTTTCCATAGACCCCAACAACCCCAAAAGATATTTCCTCGACACTTCCTTCTTACCAACGAAAATCCCCTGAATTACACGTCAAGTGATCCCAGTGCCTGGGCGATCTGGGTGCTTAATGACGCGCACGCTGTGCTTAATGTTTGGGCCAACCCGGAGTAATTATGCGGGGTGACGGCCAATCGGAATTCTGATCTTTTAATGATCACGGTTTTCGAATTTTGCACATCAATGATGGTCCATTGCACGGCAAAAGACATGTCACGATCAAGCTCGTTATCCAATTGAATAACTTCTATGGTCACCTGGTACTTCACTGCGATAGACGGATTCCAGGGATATAAGGTCAATTTTGCCTTCGGAAGCATCACTGCAAGATCCTCTCTGATCAGACGCGCCAGCCCAAGATCAAGTGGTTCTCCCCAACGGTCGAATTGGGCAAATTGAAGCATTTTTTCTTTTGTCTTGGTCACGATTTGAGGCCTGTCCAAATATTCTGGGATCTTAACAGGCCCGACGCCAATGATCACATTGGAAGGAATATCTATCTTTTGACTCACTTGATCTTCACTGACAGCCGAAAGCGCGTAAAACCGCGGGGTCGGGCTATTGGGTATGGATATGCAGCCGCTTACGATCAACGCAAAACAAAAACCAGTTGACCATAGGCATGATTTGATATTAATTTGTTTCATTTTGATCCCCCTCCTGAAACCTCCCGCAAAAACACCAACCTAACGAAACCAAAGGAACAGGGCCTTTGAGGGAGGGAACAAATGTTAATTTCCTATTTTTCCTTTTAATAATGCTTCCGGATGCTGTTCAAGATATTCGGTAAGTAAACTGACTGAACGCATGGCCTCTTTGGTCTCCTGAAGAGTGCCCTGCAGATCGTAAAGACTTCTGGGTATTTCACTTGAATTGACCAATTTATTGATCCCTTGGGTAGTAGATTCCAGATTCTTCACGATCTCTTTGATCGGTATTTCATCCATAATTTCAAAAATATCCGGAGTGGTGGGAAGTGTTGGCAGCTCAGGATACCCCTTAAGGATCCCGCGAAGTTTCACCGGCTTATCCGGATAAAAATCAAATGAGATCATAAGCTGGCCTGTTAAAAAATTTTGTACTTCAAGCTTCCCGCGCAGACCCAACGCGATCATCTTTTTATCTCCACCCAAATCTCCAAAACTAGGGGCACCCTTGATCCGGCCGTCATCGACCTCGACGATCACAGGAAGCATGATAGTCCCTGCCTTTGAATCATAGATCAAGCTGATATCTTTGACGGCACCGATACTGACCCCTCGAAACATAACAGGGGACCCTATAGAAAGGCCTTTAACAGAACCATCAAAGTACAAAACAAATTTATTTGTCCGCCTAAAAAGTTCACCGGAACCAAACACCACTATTGCCACCATTAGCAATACCAATGCTCCTACGACAAATATCCCGATCATTGTTTTATTTATCTTTTTGTTCATCGCTTTTACCTCTGGTTAAAAACTGAGCAACCCTGGGATCCCTGGAATTAACTAACAACTCTTTAGGGTCACCGGCTGCGATCATGGTTTTGCTTGTCTCATCAAGGAACACGGAATTATTCCCGATGGCAAAAATACTGGCGAGTTCGTGCGTAACAATGACTACGGTCGCTCCCAAACCATCTCTTAGCTCAAGGATCAGGTCATCAAGCTTTCTAGAATTTATCGGATCAAGCCCCGACGATGGTTCGTCGAAAAAAATGATATCCGGATCAAGCGCGATGGCCCGTGCCAGGCTGACCCGTTTACACATCCCTCCGCTCATTCCTGAAGGAAATACGTCCTCATGCCCTTCCAAACCCACTAATGAAAGTTTTAATGCTACGATCTCCTGTATCTGCTGCTTGGACAACTTTGTATAAAGCTGTAAAGGAAGGGCAACATTCTCTCCCGCCGTCAAAGAACTCCATAACGCTCCACTTTGATAAAGGACCCCGAAACGCCGCATCATATCCTGTTGTCCTTGCTCATCTTCATCCCAAAAACTCTTTCCGTAAAATAAAACCTTACCGCGGGAAGGCTCCTTAAGGCCGATCATACTCTTAAGTAGCGTGCTCTTGCCGCATCCGCTTACTCCCATGACGATAAAGATATCCCCTTTATTCACGCTAAACACAAGGTCCTTCATCACAACGTAATCGCCATACCCTAGATCAAGGTCTTTTACTTCAATGACCGGCTGCACTGTTGTATCCATAACCTATACTCCCAAAACCTGACAAATAAATGTGATGATCGCCGTTGCGATGACAATACCGGTTATCGCACTAACAACTGCCGAGGTGGTTGCCTTGCCCACACCAGCGGCGTTCCGTTCGCACTCAATACCATACAGACATCCTGCAACTGCAATGATCACACCAAAAACAAAACTGTGTATAAGCCCTATCCACACATAACTAAGTTTTACAGCCTCTTGGGTATGATTCATATATTCCACCGGATTAAGATGAAGCATCACCGTGCTGATAATAAAACCTCCTAATACACCCATAAAATCCGCATAGACGGTCAAGATCGGCATCATAAGCACTAATACCAGGACACGCGGTATGACCAAAAAATCAACAGGAGAAACACCTAATGTTTTAAGCGCGTCAATCTCTTCATTGGCCTGCATCATTCCCAGTTCCGCTGCAAAAGATGCCCCAATGCGGCCAGTCACAATAATACCGGTCATCACTGCTGACAATACGCGTACCATGGCGATCGCGACTATATCGGCGTTATAAATTTGAGCCCCTAACATTTTAAGCTGTATCGACCCAACAAAAGCCAATATCATACCTACTAATAAATTTATCAAAGATACGAGCAGCAAGGTATCGACCCCGCACCGCTTCATGAGGACAAAAAAATTATCCCAACGAAAATAGGACCTGCCCGTAATCAGGCGGCCGAAAGAAACAGTGATATCCCCTAAGAAATCAAGCGTTAAACCAAAGTTTTTTCCAATTTGTAAGAACCTCTCCACCGCTTCTTCAAAAAATGACTCACACACCTTCGGAGGGGAAGTATTCTTTTCATGCACTTTTAAAGCAAGTCCCAACAGCTTCTGGGCTTCCTTCGGCAGCCCTTCACGGGCGACCTGAATATTCTTATGCCCGCACTCTCTTATCAGCTTAAGTAAAAAAGCAATAAGCCCGCTGTCCCACTTTAAATCTGGTGAAATGCTAAAATTAATTTGAACGATATCCGGATGGCTGCTGAGCTCGGAGGTAACTTCATTTTCTGAAAAAAGGCCCGCGGATATATGCCAATCTCCGCTTAATTTAATAAGAAGTGTTTTGGGGGTTGAATAGTCAAAGACAAGCTTTTCGGAAAATACCCTCATGAGGTATTCTAGGGGCAGGACAAGATATATCCAATTGTACCTGGGTATACTACCGAATTTTGATTACAATGGATCCGCCCCCTCCACCCTCAGATGGAGTTTGATAAAAGTCCTTTGATGTGCTGATAAATACGGTCGGACATGACCTTGTAACCTTCGTCATTGGGATGGATCTGGTCATATTTATACTCAGGACGATCGATGATGCCGGTTAAAATATTTGGGATAAGCAGGATATGTTCCCGATTGGCCAAGGCCCTGAAATCATCAATGTAAGGATCGCCCAATATCCCCACCTGGACTTCGGCCCAGACAACCATGGCACCATGTTCCTTGATACGCTCCATGATCTTTTCCATGTTAGCCAAGGTGTCTGCTTCGGGCATCTGATGAAAATAATCATTGCCGCCCAAGGTAATGATCACTATTTTGGGATTGTGCGTCAACACATCGCTGTCAAGCCGCTGTAAAGCATCAGCGGTGGTATTGCCTGATACCCCGGCATTGATGACAGGCAAATTTATTTTCTGGCCCAAAAGCGATGGATAATCATGTCCGGCGCTGGCACCATAGCCGGCGGTGAGGCTGTCGCCAAAGCAGACAACGGTGGTGCCAATGGAATCACGGTTGGCGATGGGCTGCTGACATCCCGTCATAAAAAGCATAAGGATAATAAGAAATTTTGTCATCGAAAATCCTGTCAAGAAATTCTAAAACAGTTCCTTGCCCTGCTTGTATGGCGGCAGGACCAGAGGGTCTTTGCGGTTGTAGGCGTGCAGGTCGAAAACCCAGTCAAAATCATTCTCGCGTTTGGGATACCATTGGCCGAAGAAGAGGATCTCCCCTGTCTTTTTATTAATGACGACCAAAAATTCCGTCTCAAGCAGTTCGCTATAGCTGCCGGTCATGGCATTACTGGACATGGGCTCCAGGAAGTTGTGCCCGAAAACCACAAACCAGTAATCCGGATATTTATAGGCCGTGGGGCCGGTTTTAATGTCCGGATGCGATATCCGGTAATTGTCCCTTTCTTCGGTGTCGATCAATTTTTTCTGCGCGATGATCTTG
>Ga0207121_1103_pt1 | contig 13031 bp, 15 predicted proteins | sample Alteio_BWMinHeat_41_FD_153513 | JGI IMG/M metagenome (GOLD analysis project Ga0207121, IMG submission 153513) | Enriched cells from forest soil in Barre Woods Harvard Forest LTER site, Petersham, Massachusetts, United States -... | ecosystem: Environmental > Terrestrial > Soil > Temperate forest >... | reverse complement strand
GACTGCCACAAACCGCTTGTGCCGGGCCAAAGATTCGAGCCGTTCCCAGTCAGGTTCCGTTTCTTGATCCGCATAGTGAGGATGGATTCCCGCCGCCCACCAGACGGCGTCGGGGCGGCTATCGGAAAGGGCTTGAGCCTTTTTCCAGTCCGCGGGGGTATCGGCTATTTCAATCAGCTCTCGCACGCCGCGGCTCAGGGCCCTCGTAATGACGTCAGAGCGATCTTCGTCGTATTGAGGATCGCTTAGGTGAGCGTGGGTTTCAAACCACGAGTGAGGCAAGGGTTTATTGAGCGTCCTGAGTCTTTAGAAGCTCGACGTCAAAAATCAGATCTGAATTCGGAGGAATCACGTCTCCTGCGCCGGCGGCTCCATATCCAAGAGCCGGAGGTATCATCAGCTTGCGCTTTCCACCCACTTTCATGCCGGCTACCCCCTCATCCCAACCCCGGATGACCTGGCCCTGTCCAATCGCAAACTGGAAAGGCTGGTTTCGGTCGTAGGAACTATCGAATTTTGTTCCGTCCTTGAGCCAACCCGTGTAATTAACGGTGACGATCTGTCCCTTCTTTGGAGCGGCCCCGGTGCCTTCGGTAATATCAATAAAGCGGAGGCCGCTATCGGTGGTTATGATTTTTTTTGGGTCAATTCCCGCCATGGGATCAGCAGGAGAGGGCGCGACGGCCGGGCCGTTCGAGTATGTGGCGCCATTGAGTTTGTCGGCTGCCGAGGAAATGGCCGGAATCGTGAGTGCTGCCAAAACGGAAAGTATAAAAGCGCCTGTGGATTTTCTCATGACGATCTCCTTTTTCGGAACCAGCTAATGGGTTCCAAAAAAAGATATCTAATTCGGCGGCGATTGGAAACGGCGGCAAGAAGCTACTCGTCTAGGATTTCGTTGATGGCGGCAAGAAACTCGCTTGACTTGAACGGCTTGTTCATAAATTTGCTGGCCCCCAAGCTCTTGGCCAGGCCCAGATCCTTATGTTTCTCGACGACGGATAGGACCAGGATCTTTGGCATGTGGAATTTGTGGCGCTCTTTTTCCCAACGCTCCTTGAGCCGCTCCATAAAGAGGTAGCCGTCCATCCGGGGCATGTTCAGGTCCAGAACAATGAGGTCAATGCTCGATGTACCGCATATCTGCAACCCTTCGAGCCCATTGTCGGCTTCGAAGACTTTGAAACCCTTAAGCTCCAGAATGTCTCTCATCACCGAGACCAGGGAAGAGTCGTCGTCAATGATGAGAATGTTCATGCTCTTCATCAAGTCCCCCTCGCGAAGAATTAACCTAATTTTTCGTGGCTTTCTGACTTTTTGCAAGGGCTGTGTGCACAATGTCACCATATCCCTGTTCAAACGTGGGATACAGGAACCGATAACCTGTGCTGATAAGTTTCACGCTTGAACATCGCTTATTTTGAAAAAACCGTCCAGTTTTTCGGGGCGTTTTTTTACGGCTTAAAGAGGCTGGCCATCCCATTTGCTGGCGGATCCAGGCATTTAACTCCCCGCGGTCAACCGGCCGGGTATCGACGCCCACGTAGACGTCCCCGGCCTTTCCATGGCGGAATAGATGCAGGACGCTGGCCGCGGCGTCTTCCACGCGGATGAGGTTAATGAAGCCTTTGTCCTCAGGCCCAGCTGGTGCCGCGGGTTCCAGGCGTTCGAGGCGGTTCCGTTCGTGTCCGTAGATGCCGCCCAGACGGTAAACGATGGAGGGAATGCCCGAACCTAGGACGCTATTCTCAGAGGCGAGGAGCGCTTTCGTCTTCGGCGAAGCCGGACTAACAGGGGTCGACTCATCAACGTCTTGGCCATTCGTGAGGTTATAGACCGCCGTGCTTGAGGTGTAAATCAGCTTCTCGGGCGGCCGATGGGTCGCGACGTAGGTCATGAATCGAGGGATTGCCTGGCCAAAAAGCTTGTCGTAATTGGCCGGCGTACCGCGCGGAGGCGCCGCGGAGACGACCATGCGCTTGACCTGGTGAAGCCTTTCGAAGGTTTCCGGCTTAAAGAGGTCGATGGCAACCGGCTCAATTCCCATCCGGAATAGCAGCTGGGATTTTTCGGGCGATCGGGAACTTGCGATCACCCGCCAGCCAAGCGTGAGGAACAGCTGGGCGATTCGGAGGCCCAGGTAACCGCATCCGATAATGGCGACGCTGGACCGCTCGTCGGGTCCTATTGGGATTTTCCGCTTTTCCGCATGAACAGGGGATCTCCTTTCTGAACCTTTTGCTCGGAGGCAACGTCGGGGATTCGGCCGGCCTTGAGCGAGTTGAGCCAGAGCGATCCATCTTTCTCCACGGAACCTGCTTCACCCAATCGGCGCCACATTTCTTCGGTTTTCGTGGGCATGAACGGCCATAAAAGAACAGCCAGTGCGCGGAGAACGCCAGCGCACTCGCCAAGGATGACGGCCAGCTTATCTTTGTCGTCCGGACCAAGTTTCCACGGTGCCATTTCATCAATGTACTGATTGGTCTTCACCATAAGGCCGATGATTTCCTCCAGGACTTCGCCGAAAGCGAGCCCATCGTAGGCTTTTTCTATCCGCGCGAGGAGTCGGGAAGCGTCTCCCAGCATTCGGCTCTGACTTGCCGGAGGAAGGCTTCCATCGAAGTTTTTGACGAGGAGCGTGCATGTTCTTTGCAATAGATTGCCGAGGTTGTTGGCCAGTTCCGAGTTGTACCGGCCCAAGAGCGACTTCTCGGAGAAATCGCCATCCGCTCCAAAAGGAACCTCACGCAACAGGAAATAACGGAACGCATCGACGCCGTACTCGGCGCACATTTTTGCCGGATCGACCACGTTCCCGACCGATTTGGACATTTTGGCGCCGTCGACAGTCCACCATCCATGCGCGAATACGCGTCGAGGAAGCGGCAGGCCCAAGGCCATCAGCATCGCGGGCCAAATGACCGTATGAAACCGGAAGATTTCTTTGCCGACCAAATGAATGTCGGCGGGCCAGACTTCGTCAAAGCGCATACCAGGGGCCGACGCGCCGTAGCCAGCCGCCGTGATGTAATTGAGAAGCGCATCCACCCAGACGTAGACGACGTGAGAAGGGTCGGAGGGCACTTGAATTCCCCACGACACACGCGTCCGGGTTGCCGATAGATCCTTAAGGCCTGATTTGACGAAATTCATGATTTCGTTGGCTCGAAGGGTGGGCGATAGGAATTCCGGATGGGCGGCGTAGTGAGCCAGCAAGGGCTGTTCATATTTCGATAGCCGGAAAAAATAACTCTCTTCGCGCAGTTTTTGAAGGGGGCGGCCGCAGACAGGGCAATTTCCCGCCACGATCTCGGATTCGGAGAAGTAGGTTTCGTCGGGCACGCAATACCACCCCTCGTAGGTCCCCTTATAAATGTCATCCGATGCCTTGAGCTTTTCAAAGACTGCTTGCACCACTTTTTTGTGCCGTTCCTGGGTGGTCTGGATGAAATCGTCGTTGGAAATATTGAGCGTCACCCAAAGTTTCTTGAACTCGCCGGCGACCCGGTTCACGAACGCTTGTGGAGTCTCACCCGCCTTGGCCGCTGCATCGGAAATTTTGGATCCGTGCTCGTCGGTTCCCGTCAAAAAAAAGACGGGCTGACCGTTGAGGCGCCTCCAGCGCGCCACGACATCGGCGGCGATTGTGGTGTAGGCATGCCCGATGTGTGGAACGTCGTTCACATAATAAAGAGGAGTCGTGATGTAAAACTTTTTCATGAACGGTTCCCGGAGAGATCTGCAAGCTGCAGGTAGAGGTTTCCCAGCACCAAACGGGGCGACACGTTTCGTTCAAGCTGCCGTTGAGCCGCGAGGAGGTGGCGCAACCGATCCGTCTGGGCAAGATCCCCGGCCTCAAGTTTCCTTTGGCTGGCCTCGATCCAATGGGCGACTGCTCGGGACGCTTTTTCCCGAGCATCGCGTCGCCAGCTTGGTTCCGCCAGCATTTCAAAAAACTCATCCAGCTGAAAACTTCCCAGATCTGGCGGCACTTCCTCCTCTTCGGCGATCGCGATCGCCCTGGAGAGGGATCCGCCAGCCAAATCGGCGACCTCTGAAGCCCGTTCGGCGGAGATGCTGCGTGCCTCCAGCCAAGACGCCACCCGTCCCGCCGGAAGCGGTCGAAACCGCAAAATAGCGCAGCGCGACAAAACCGTGGCCGGCAGCATCTTCTCGTCCGTGACCAAAAGAATGATCTGGGTGTTGGCCGGAGGCTCCTCAAGAATCTTGAGCAGCGCATTGGCGGCGTCATTCGTCAGATTATGCGCTTCTTCCACAATGGTCGTTCGCCGCCTGCCTTCGGAAGGCCTTAAGCGCAAAAACTTGTCCAAGTATCGAACCGATTCGATCTTGATGAAGGTCTGGGTCTCGACTTTTTCCCTGGCGAGCGTGGCCTGGAGCGTGCGATCAATGAAGAGCACATCGCTGTGGTTGTTGGCTTGGACCCGTTGGCAGCTCGCGCAGGTCCCGCATCGCGGGAGTTTATCGGGAGAGTTCTGGGGCGCATCGCAGCTGAAGCACTGCGCTAGCGCAAAGGCCACCGTTCGCTTTCCCACGCCTTCGGGTCCGGAGAAAAGCAGGCTGGGGCTTAGGCGGTCTTGCCGCAAGCCTTGAGATAGATATTGTAGGGCTTCTGAATGGCTGATGATATTCATGGGAATTTCCGAAAAACGATGGCCTGAATCTGAGATTGGGTGGTTTCGGCGGAGTTCTGAACCGGGATGGTGCGGATCCGCCGAGGTTCTCGTCGCGCAAGCCGCCGGTATCCAGTCCGGACGCGCTCCTGGAAACCGAGGCCCTGCTTTTCTATGCGGTCCATGTGGCCCTTGACGCGGCGGGCCTTGGCCAGGCCCGAACGCACCGGAAGGTCGAGGAGGATCGTTAGATCGGGTTTTAATCCGTTCGTCGCCATCCGGTTGAGCGTGTCGATCGTGCGCGCCGGAATCCCCCGTCCGCCTCCCTGGTAGGCCAAGGTCGCGTCGGTAAAGCGGTCGCAGAGCACCACCCAGCCTTTTTGGAGGGCTGGCCGGATCAATTTATTCACGTGCTCGATCCGGGCGGACTGGTATAAAAAGAGCTCGGTCAGATGCTCCATTTTCACCGATGGGTTGAGAAGTAGATCCCGGATCTTTTCTGCCAGGGGTCCCCCTCCCGGCTCGCGGGTGAGCATCACTTTTCTTCCCCGTTGCTCAAAGGCCTGCTTCAAAAGCCGCGCTTGAGTCGTTTTCCCGACACCATCGGTACCTTCAAATGTAATGAAAACGCCGCGCCGTTTCATTTTCAGAATCGTACAATATCTTCAGAATTCTTGCGGCGAGGCGAGGACGCAAGCGAAAGAGACGCTTGGAGAAGACCGGGGCGGGCCGCGCCGCTGGGTATTTGGGGGTCCCAATAAAAAAGCCCCCACCGACTTTCGTCGATGGGGGCTTTTGACTGAAAGACTTACCTGCGGACCATCTTTGCCCGTGAAACGTCGCCTTGCTTGTCGAGGAAGTATAGGTATCCCTTTTCCTTCTTCAGACCCATCTTCGCGATCTTCTGGGGCTTTCCGCCTTTCTTTCCACCCCGTGCCATCTTCGCCCGGGAGATATCGCCCTGTTTGTCGATGAAGTAAAGGAAGCCTTCTTCCCTCTTCACTCCTGCCTTAGCAACTTTTTGAGCCATAGTGTTTCCTCCTTGAACCTTTGTGCGCTTGAATTCCGAACCGTGCCTCGCCGCCATAAAAACCCGCGTCACCCGTCAATCATCTAGCGTGTCGGAAGAGTACACTAAGCCTAGAAATAAAGTCAAGAAAAAATCAGTAAAATTTCCGTCGAGAGAACGTAAAGTTTCCGACGAGCGCGTTTGTCCGGGAATGTCGTGGGGCAACGGATATAATAGGAACGACGCCAAAGGAGGCGACCTTGCATCCACGGACGGCCTACGTGGCCTTCGGATCCAACCTCGGCAACCGCTTCCAGAACATCGACCGCACTCTGAAAATACTAAGGAAGGAACCGGGGCTCCTGTTGCGCGCCGTCTCACCGATCTATGAAACGCAGCCCGTTGGCGGACCGCCCCAGCGGGATTTTCTGAACGGCGTTCTGCAATTTGAGACGTCTCTGACCCCCCTGGAGCTTCTGGGACGCCTTAAGGCGGCCGAAATCCGGGTCGGGCGGCGAAGATCGGTTCGCTGGGGCCCTCGAGTCATTGATTTGGATCTTTTGGCGGTCGGCAGTTTGGTCATGCGCCGCCGCGGGCTTATTCTCCCGCATCCCAGCTATCACCTTCGGCGCTTCGTGATGGTGCCCTTTGCGGACCTGGCTCCGGACTTCCGGCACCCGCTTCTGAGGCGGAAAAATAGCACACTTTTGGCCGAATTGACGCCCCGGAATCAAAGAGTTACGATCCTAAAAACGTGGAAAAAAAAACGATTCTCTCAATCCAGAAAAAAAAGGATGAGCGCGAGCCCATCGTCGCTCTGACTTGTTACGACGCCTACACGGGCCGGCTCATTGATCAGGCCGGCGTTGACGTGGCCCTGGTAGGCGATTCTTTGGCCAACACCCGCCTCGGCTATCCGAACACAATCCCCGTGACGCTGGAGGAGATGATCCATCACGTCCGGGCCTCGTCGCGGGGTGTGAAGCAAGCTCTTCTCGTGGCGGACATGCCGTTCCAAACTTATGAGGCAGCTCCTTGGAAGGCCGCAGTCGCGGCCGGGAGGTTTCTGAAGGAAGGAAGGGCTCAGGCCGTTAAGCTTGAAGGCGGCGAACGCGTGGCCGATTCCATTAAGGCGATTCTCAAGGCGAACGTCCCCGTGATGGGGCACCTGGGGCTCACGCCTCAGTCCATCTACCAGGAGGGTGGCTACCGGGTGCACGGCAGGAAACCCCAGGAAGCCAGGCGGCTCTTTAACGAGGCCAAATTGTTGCAGAAACTAGGGGTGTTTGCCCTTGTCTTGGAAGGAGTGCCCGGAAACTTGGCGCGGCGGATAAGCCGGGCTCTTAGGATTCCCACAATTGGAATTGGGGCGGGCGTCGGATGCGACGGCCAGGTCCTGGTGCTGGACGACCTTTTGGGCTTTTCGGAGTCCCCCTCTCCCAAATTTGTGAAAAAATTTGCCAACTTGCGCCCGCTTATGGAAAAGGCCATCCGGGCTTATCGGTCCGATGTTCTCAGGCGTCGCTTTCCGGGCCCCCAGAACACCTACCAATAAACCTCATGAAAATTCTTAAGATCCCCTCAAAAATGCAAGAGTGGAGATCATTTATAAACAGGTCAAAATCGGTCGGATTTGTGCCTACCATGGGGGCTCTCCATGAGGGCCATCTTTCCCTGGTCCGGAGGTCACGGGGAGAGAACGACCTGACGGTGGCCTCGGTGTTTGTGAACCCTACCCAATTTGGACCGAAGGAAGACTTTCGACGGTACCCCCGTCCCTGGGCCCGGGACCGGCGTTTGCTGGAAAAGAATGGTGTTCAAATACTTTTTGCACCGGAGGCGAATGCCATGTATCCTGGGGGGGGCAGCGACTCGGGTTAGCGTTTCGGGACTGACGGACGGCCTGTGCGGGTCTCCCCGATCGAGGGGACCTGGGCACTTTGAAGGGGTGGCCACCATCGTTGCCAAGCTGTTCAACATCGTCCGGCCGACTCGTGCGTACTTTGGGATGAAGGATTTCCAGCAGGTAAGGGTGATTGAGCGAATGAACGAAGATCTGAACTTCGGCGTTAAAGTGGTTCGTTGTCCGACGGTGCGAGAAGCAGATGGCCTCGCCCTTTCGAGTCGAAATGCCTATCTTTCTCGAGAAGAGCGCACCGCCGCTCCCCTCCTCCACCAAGCTTTACAACGGGGGGCAAAACTTTTAAGATCGACTCCAGGGATAAGCCCTCGCGCCCTATGCCGGAAGGTGCAATCTGTTCTCGAATCCAACCCTCATTTCAAGATCGACTATGTCGAGCTGGTTAGCCCGGAAACCCTTCAGCGGATTGGAACTATACGCCGTCCAGCCCTCTTGGCGGCGGCCGTTTTCCTGGGAAAAACACGCCTAATCGACAACATTTTAGTGTCCTAGTATGAGAAAGAAATTCTTGGTCAAGCCGCGTCTCCAACTGAAGCACCTCATGTGGACCATGGGGGTGGTGTTGATCTGCCTGACCGCAGGCTACTTCCTTTTTGATTACATTGTGACGGTGGCTGTCCAAAAGGGCGCAGTCGGGCAAGCCGAGTGGACGTCCCTCCGGGAAATGCTCCGGATGGGGTTTCTGGTCATTCTTGTTATTGGCTTGGGAGGGCTGGGCATCGAGAATTTCTTGTTTTTCCACTCGGTCGTTGGTCCCCTCTATGTTTTGGAGCGCGGCCTCCGACAGATGGCTAAAGGCGACCTGAATGACATTAAGATCCGCGAGTCGGACGAACTTGGCGAACTGATCGATGCTTTCCAGCAAATGAAGGTGCAGATTCAGAAGAAGATGGAAATCCAGGATAAGACCGTAAGAATTTTGGCTCAGGAATTAGACCGCATTCTCGAGAATGTCTCCGGCGAAGATGTTAAATCCCTCCGCAAGAAGCTCAAAGAGATCAGGGCCCAGGTGGAGAAAAAAGCCGCATGATGAGATCCCTATGCTGCGCCGAAGTGTCCAAAAGACATATCGGCGAGCATGTCACCTTGGCCGGTTGGATCCAGTCGCGGCGTGACCACGGCGGGGTTCTTTTCATTGACCTCCGGGACCGTTCCGGTTTGGTTCAAGTCGTATTCAATCCCGAAGATCGCCCCCTCTTCTTACAGGCTGAAGGCTTGCGCAGCGAATTCGTCATTCAGGTCAAAGGCTTGGTCCGAAAACGCCCGGAAGGAACACTCAACCCCCATCTAGCGACGGGTGAGGTGGAAGTGGTGGCAGATACGCTCGCGATCCTCAACTCTGCCAAAACGCCGGCCATCGAGATTTCAGACCATTGCCAATCTTCCGAGGACACGCGGCTTCGTTACCGTTATCTAGATTTGAGGCGCCCCCAGCTTCAGCGCAACATGATTCTCCGCCACCAGGTATGCCATGAGATCCGGACCTTCCTTGACCGGGAGGGCTTCCTCGAAATCGAAACCCCCATGCTGACCCGCTCGACACCGGAAGGAGCGCGCGATTTCTTGGTACCTTCGCGCCTGACGCCAGGATCCTTCTACGCCCTCCCCCAGTCTCCCCAGCTTTTCAAGCAGATGCTGATGGTGAGCGGCTTTGACCGCTATTATCAAATCGCGCGCTGTTTCCGGGACGAAGATCTCCGGGCGGACCGGCAGCCCGAGTTCACCCAGATTGACCTTGAAATGTCTTTTGTTGAAGAAGAAGACGTGATGTCGCTCGTGGAGCGGCTCGTCGCGCTGGCCTTTAAGAAGGCGGCCGGCATGGATCTTAAGACGCCTTTTCCAAGAATGTCCTACGCCGAAGCCCGGCAGAAGTATGGAAGCGACAAGCCGGACCTTCGAGTTCCCGGGGAGATTGTCGATTTGACGAGCGTGTTCGGGAAAACCGCGTTTGAGCGGATCAAATCAAACCTGACCGCCGGCGGAGTCGTTAAAGCGCTCCTCTACAAGGGCGGGGGCCGATTGACGCGGAAAGAAATTGACGATATCACAAAGTTTGCTCAATCCGTGGGGGCTCAAGGCCTGGCCTGGCTCAAGGTGGAAGCCTCGGGTCAAGTCGATTCCCCGATAGCCAAGTTTCTCAGCGATGAAGAGAAGATTCAGGTTCCATCCAGGACCGGCGCTCAAGCCGGCGATATCGTCTTCATGGTTTCCGACAAGGCCAAGATTTCCGAAAACGTGCTGGGCGCCCTCCGGCTCCACTTGTGGCACAAGTTCGACGTCCAAGGCCACCCGCCCCTTCTCAAGGACCAGGCTCGATTCACGTGGGTGGTGGATTTTCCTCTCTTTGAGTGGAGCGGAGAGGAGAAGCGATGGGTAAGCGTTCACCATCCGTTCACCTCTCCTCGCCCGGAGGACATTGAGACGCTTCGGTCGTTAGACGCTCACAAGGAACTTACGAATCCGGACTCGGTCCTGGGAGGCTTTCGCGCCCGGGCGTACGATTTGGTCTTGAACGGAACCGAGCTGGGAGGCGGAAGCATCCGCATCCATCATGGCGATATCCAAAGAGTGATCTTAAGCCTGTTGGGACTCTCCCCCGCCGAGATGCAGGACAAATTTGGCTTTCTCGTTGAATCTCTGGAATCAGGAGCGCCGCCTCATGGTGGCCTGGCTCTCGGGCTTGACCGCCTCATCGCGCTGCTGGTCGGGGAAGATTCGATACGAGACGTGATCGCTTTTCCGAAAACTCAGAAAGGCACCTGTCTTGTGACGGGCGCTCCCGGCATGCCCGATCCACGCCAACTTAAGGAACTCGGGCTCGTAGCGGCCCCCCGACCCGTCCCTGAGAAAAGTGGAGGCGTCACAGTTTAATGGCAACGAAACGGCTTCATTTGAAGAATCAAGAAGAAGCTTTGATGCTGTTTGGACAGAACGACCACTACCTGCGCGAGCTCGAAAAGCGTCACCACGTCCAGTTTTTCATTCGTCCTTCTTCTCTGCCCTCTCAGGAGGGGCTCACGCTAGCCATGCGGGGAAGAGCTCCCGACATCGATAAGGCCATCGCGGCCCTGGAAACGCGGCGCCAATCCCCCAATTCGCCTCCTCCTCCTTCCAAAGACGCCTTTGAGATTTCGGGATCAGATCCGCTCAAGAAGGACATGATCATCCGTTCCATTAACGGCACCGCGATTTGTCCAAGGACCGTAACTCAGAAAGATTACATTCGCGCCATGCGCGATCACGACATGGTCATCGGAATCGGCCCGGCCGGAACCGGAAAGACCTTTCTAGCGGTGGCCTTCGCGGTGGCCGAGCTGCAGTCGGGCCGCTTCAATAAGATTGTGCTGACCCGGCCCGTCGTTGAAGCCGGAGAGCGACTCGGCTTCCTGCCCGGCGATCTTTACGAAAAAGTCCATCCGTATCTGCGTCCTCTCTACGACGCTTTTTTCACGATCGTGGGTCCCGACCGCACCAGGCTCCTTCGGGAAGACGAGATTCTCGAAATCGTGCCGCTCGCTTATATGCGCGGTCGCACGCTTGATGATGCGCTGATCATTCTGGATGAAGCGCAAAACACGACCCCCGAACAGATGAAGATGTTTCTCACCCGGATGGGAAACAACTCGAAGGTCATCATCAACGGCGACCTGACCCAGATTGACCTGGAAAACAAGCGCCGGTCGGGCCTCCTGAAAATTGAGACTATCCTAAAGGGCGTGGAGGGAATTCGGTTCGTGAGATTTACCGGAGAAGACATCGTGCGCCATACGCTCGTGCAGAAGGTGCTCCAGGCGTACGAGGCCTATGAAAGACAAGACCCTCCGCCGGAGCCATGACCAATCCCTCGCTGATTGAATTCATTAGAAAACAGCTGAACCGCTGGCTGGACTGGCTGGACAATCTCGAGCAGAAGTCCCCCCGTTCGCAGAAACAGGCCTGGTACCGCATCGAGTACCACCTTCCCCCCTCCATCGTCGCCGTGGTCTCGGCGATCCTCCTCTACTTTTCTCTTTTCTTGGGCGCGGACCTGACGCTGGGGCAGGCTCTGGTCCTCACCCTTTTTGTCGCGATCATGGTAAGCCTTTTTTGCGTCTACATGGTGAGGGATCACGCGGACTTGGTCAAAGACGGCGACGCCATGGCTCTTTTGGCCGTCATTTTTTTCACGACTATTCTGCTGATAAAAGCCGTCGCCTTTCTTTCTCAGAAATACTACTGGCTTTCTCCGTACGCCACGCCAATCGCGATCGCTCCTCTTTTGACGGCGCTCCTTCTCCGGCAAAGACTGGCGATGCTTTTGGCCTTCGTGGTGGCGATTCTATTTGGAATCGTGAATGATTTTTCGCTGCCGGTCACGCTGGTTGGAGCCGTTGGAGGCGTGACGATCGTGGCCGCGGGCAGCCAGGCACGAACCGCGCACCGGGTGGCGCGAGCCGGTCTCATGGCGGGTTTTCTACAGATGCTGATCGTCGTTTTTTTGGCGATCAGTCTTGATTGGGGTCACGAGTACACGGCCATCGCAATGGTGTCGTCATTTTTGAGCGGTATCGTGGCCGCGGTATTCAGTCTGGGCGTTCTTCCTTACCTGGAGAGCTTCTTTTCGCGCGTGTCCAATTTGCGACTCTTGGAACTGGCGGACGTCAATCATCCCCTCCTTCACCGCATGAGCATCGAGGCGCCGGGGACTTATCATCACTCCTTGATCGTGGCCTCGCTCGCCGAGGATGCGGCGAACGCCGTTGGAGCGAACGGTCTTCTTTGCCGGGTCGGCGCCTATTTTCACGATATCGGAAAGATGACGAAGGCTGAGTACTTTATTGAGAACCAGGGTGCGTTTGGAAATCCCCACGACCAGGTTAGTCCGTCTCTTTCCAAGCTCGTGATCACGTCCCACGTGAAGGAAGGCTTGGCGCTTGCCAAGGCCTACAAGCTGGATAAGCAGGTGGCGGACTTCATCCCCCAGCACCACGGAACCTCGCAGATCGAATTCTTCTATCAAAAGGCGCTTCAAGCCGAGGAGAAGGAAGAAGAGGGTGAAAAGGAGCCGGTCATGGAGGAAACCTATCGGTATCCGGGCCCCAAACCTCAGAGCAAGGAAGCCGGTATCGTCATGCTTTCGGATTCTATCGAAGCGGCCAGCCGCACCCTGGAAGAGCCGAACCACCAAAGATACAAAGACCTTGTTTATAAGATAATTAATAAGAAGCTTTTCGACGGACAACTGAACGAAACGCCTCTCACTTTGAAGGATCTTCATCTTCTCGCTGAACGGTTCACAGCCACGCTAACCTCAATCCATCATGCGCGAGTGCCTTATCCCGAGCTGGAAAACCCTAAGAAGAAAGACGACATGCCCTCTTTCCAGTGACCGTCCGTAAGCACCTGCTGGGCTTAAAAGAGCCGGCACCTTTGATTCCATCGGCAGCATTGGTGCGGCAGGCCGTCAATCGGGTGATCAGGGGCG
>Ga0207121_1116_pt1 | contig 13124 bp, 21 predicted proteins | sample Alteio_BWMinHeat_41_FD_153513 | JGI IMG/M metagenome (GOLD analysis project Ga0207121, IMG submission 153513) | Enriched cells from forest soil in Barre Woods Harvard Forest LTER site, Petersham, Massachusetts, United States -... | ecosystem: Environmental > Terrestrial > Soil > Temperate forest >... | reverse complement strand
GGAACACTTGAATAGAATCAAGGAGAGTACCAAAACCTCTCCACGGTTCGCCCAACGTATCAGAAAACTTGAAGACCTTAAACGAGAGTACCTTGAAGCCCTCAGCCATGCGACCGAAGACCAAAAGCCCGATATCACCAACATCTACGAGCAGGAGAAAAGACGGATGATTGAAGAATGAAAAACCTTTTCATCGGTAAAGATTCTCTTGCTCGCAAAGTCTATCTCACCGAGGAAGACTTAGAAACCCACGTCCATATTTGCGGCTTGACCAGGAGCGGCAAGTCTCGCCTCATTGAGCACCTACTGCGCGAGTTTCTTACCTGTCGGATTCCTTTTCTTCTCATAGATCCTCACGGCCAGCTCTACCGGAGCATCTTACATTGGCTAGCTTTTATGAGATTCGACCGGCCCATACTCTTACTCGATCCTTCATACGAAGATCGCATTGTCGGCTATAACCCTTTTCAGACCTTCCACCGCGACCAAGCCCGCATCACCACCAAGGACGACAGAATGGTTACTGCCACCGTCAAAGTGTGGGGGCTGCAAAACACCGATAATTTTGGCAACATCGAACGCTGGCTAAGCAATATCTATTATGTCATCTTAGAGCAAGGGCTGACCGTTTCCGACATTCCCATTTTTACCATTTGGGACAACCACGCAGCCCGCAACAAAATCTTAAACCGAGTCCAAAACGATCAGGTACGAACCGACCTCAAAGACTTCTACAACGTCGCCAAAGGCGATTTCAAAAAAGATATTCTCACCACTCGCAACAAACTCAAGCGCTTCACCCATCCCCAGGCTCAAAGGATTATGGGCTTGAAAACCAATAACATTGACCTGAGACAGGTGGTAGATGGCACCTACACCCTTCTTGTCAACCTTCAAGCCTCAGAGGACGATTTGAGCGGGTATGAGAATAATCGAACACTCGGCGCACTTCTCCTATCTGAAATGTGGGAGCTTTTCCAAAAGCGCGCCAGCTCACAGGAGTTTTGCCTTATCATAGACGAGTTCCCGACACTTCCTTCCGTAGATGTAGAGAGAATGCTTGAGCAGACCGGCAAGTATGGACTTCATCTTTTCCTTGCTCACCAGCAGATGGATCAGGTTCAAAAAGCCGGGATGATAGGGGCAATCCAGAACGCCCAAACAAAGATTACCTTTCGCACCGAGGAAAGCCCCAAGAAGCAGCGCCACTTCACCCTACGCCGCTCTGACCATACCACCGTCCAAGTCGAAGCCCCGGAGGTTAAAGACTTCGAGGTTTCCCCCGAGCGAATGAAAGAACTGAAAGAGCAGTTGACCCAGAATTTTCTTACTATGCAGGAAGTTGATGAGATGCTGAGAAAGCCGCACAATGAAGCAGATGAAGAAATACAGTTTGCAGACCTCGTACGAAAATGACCCCACGCGACCACACAATCAAACGTCTCATATCTGACTTCGGCCCGCTCACCATAGACCATCTTATCTCTCTTGCCGCAAAGGAAAACTTAGGCAGCCCGGACACCATCTGGCGGCGCTTGAGGCAAACCAAACCCCTTCTCAATGACGGCGTGTACATCAACAAACGCTCCCGATCGGAGAAATATGTCTATGCCGCCTACAACATTCGCCGCCGCAAGGATTTCGACCACGACCTTATGATCACCGATATCCTTGTTGCCCTTCACCTTCATTTTGACCTCAGATATTGGCGCCGGCCCAAACAGAAATTTCACGCGCGTCTCAATGAGGACCTTTACGCCGTTCTTGGCCTACCCACCGGCCAGCTCCATTACTTCATCGAAGCCGACACCGGAAGCGAAGGCTACAAACAGATCGGGGAAAAGATGACGCGCTATCTCAGGCAGTACGAGGCCAAGGGCCAACCTTTCATTGTTCTCTTTATCACTCAGGACGAAGGCTGGCTTTCCAAGCTTCTCGACAGACTAGAAGACACGATCCCGCGCGGCAAGCGCCGGATGTTTTTATTTACGACTCTTGACCAGTTCATCTCGACTCCCGATCAGGCTATATGCCGACTGCCCCACGACCCCGCAGCCTACACGATCCTACCAAAATTAGCTCAATAGATGCCCCGCCAGAATGCCCCGCAATGCCCTCAAATGCCTCTCTACGGCCCGTTCTACTCCAGGGCTATATCTGTCATCAAACATGTAGCTGCCCCTGTAGATACGCCACCTACTGCCCTTTCAATCTAACCCCATATTTTGTCAAGCATTTAGCCCGACCCGAAGCAAGGCTAACTCTACTCCCGTCTTGTTACACTCATTCCCCCCACAAAATCACCCCTCTTCTTCAGTGTCGCGTAGCTCCCAGCTTCGACCTCTGCCGTGATCGCTTGTTTAGCGACACGCCCGTTGACGTTTGAAACGGTCAACTGTACTCGGTTGCCGTTTACAACGGCAGCGGTAACGCACGCCGTCGCTTGCGACACCTTTTTGGTTTGCCATTTAATCCGGCAACACCTATTGGTAAAATTACACTGGTTCCCCCTGGCCTCAAACCAGGGTACTCAAAGTCATACGGGCAGGACACACCGCCCGACAAGGCCACGTTCCTGCCTGATGGCTCCATACCTAAATGGACAGAATCCCTATCGGCATCCGTGAAGACACACCAACTCACGAACCAATATCAATCAACCCCCAAAGACACTCCGCTTGTTTCGGACAAACCGGAGTCGGCAAATCAACCTACTTGTGCCACATCGCAGAGTGGGCTATTAGGGAAGGGAACGGCCTGACCGTTATCGATCCGCACGGCGGCATTACCGACTATCTCTTGAAACGCATCCCCCGATCCCGGACGAAAGACGTCATCTATATCAACGCGAACAAGGACAAGGTTGTCGGATTGAACATCTTCGCCGGCCCAGGCACGAACGACGAGAAGGTCAGCGCGATAGTGGATACCTTTATCAAAATCTTTGGCACCTCGTTTATGTTTTCATCCGAGAACGTCTTGCGCTGGGCGTGCTATGCCGTGCTCGAATTACCAAGCCCCACGCTGCTCACCGTCAAGCGTTTCCTAAAAGAGAAGAAGTTTATGCGCTATGCCCTCTCACACTGCCAGAACCCGAACGTTCTGGCAGAGTTCGACGGCTATGATACAAAAGAGTGGGAGCGCAAGCGCGTCGAACAAGTCGCACCGGTGTTGAACAAGCTCGACCAGTTTCTAGCCAATTCTCTCATTCGCTCCGTGATCGGCCAGACTACCAAGTCTTTCGACTTCCGCGAGGTACTCGACCGAAAGCAAATCTTGCTTATCAACCTGGAAGGCTTAGGCACGCGCGGCGCCGAAATGATCGGCGGCCTCGCGTTCTCTCAACTGTTCTTTGCTTCCCAAGTCCGGGCCAACCGGAAAAATCTGCATACCGTGATAATCGACGAGGCCCAGAAATTCATATCCTCACCAATTGATTTCGTGCTGGCTGAGAGTAGAAAGTACGGGCTGAGCCTGCATCTGGGAACCCAGATCGTCTCAGCCCTTCCCATACCGATCCGAGAGTCAATCTTCGGCAACGTGGGAACATCCGCGATTTACCGAGTAAGCGGAGTGGATGCGGAAATCCTCATCAAAGAGCTTTCTACCAACAAACAAGCTCAGCACCTGCAAGACCTCGCAGACTACCGCGCATATGTGCGGACACTGGTGTTCGACGACCAGAAAGAAGCTATGCGTCCGACCGGCCCGTTTTTAGTCAGGATGAACCCGCCGTCGAATCCGAGAGGCGACGAGCAAAAGCGAGACGTGGTTATCCGCGAGAGCCTACAGAGGTTCGGCCAAGATCGAGAGTATGTGCTGAGGAAAATCGACCGCGCACTTGCGAGCAAGCGAGTAGCATAAAGGACTGGTCATCCGATAACGCGCCTTATGTACCGCCAGACAAGGGACGCGCCGCTACGAGGAAAAGCGAATGGCGATCACGCCCCTTGCGTGCTAAACATAAGGGTACGTTATCGAGACGCCCGCATTTAGGTATGTGAGGAGAGTAAGCGAGCAAGACCGCGCTGGTAGTTATGGCTTTGAAGCGAACGTGCCCTCAGCGCAGAAATATGTTATAGATTGCTGCGAACGGAGGAACAACTTATGGATAATGAGACCCCACCACCAAAACCTGTACCCCAAGAGCTAACTCCCCTTCAACTAATAACTCAGTCCATACACCTACTGAAGGCTGCCGAAATCAAACTTCAGCCAAAACCCACCCCGACCGCAATCCAGCAGTTTAAAAACTTCATTAGAAATTTCGGCGATAACCCCGTGAAAAACACGATTAAACTCTTCGCCATTATGACTGCCATAGCGCTTCTCATATTTTTACTTGTTTTACTGGTTGCCACCTTTCGCCAAGCAAAAGCGAATGAAAAGATGCGCCGGGAAAATCAGTCATATGTTGCTCAATCCCAAGCATTAGACCAGGTGAAGGACAACTTAAATAGTCTCTTGGATTTCGTCCAGAGCCAGAAGAACAAATTGCAAGAGTCCGAGGACATTGTAAATAAGTTAAAAGGCGAGCAAGAAAAATTAGCCCCTGTCGTTGCAACCGATCGTCAGATCATCAGCGCAATACTCGACTTCCAATCTCAAAAGGCGCAAGGTGACATATGGAAAGAGCGGTTCATCGGCTTCGCCATAGGTATCGTGGCGTCCATCATCGCATCATTTATCTACGCATTCTCCCGACGCCTCTTGGCTCGCCGCGTAACACCCTCAGCTACGCCCGGAGAGTAAAAGATGACAACGCCGAACTCGTAATAATAACTTTGACGCGAGTCCGACCTTATTTCTTCTTCGGCCTCCCGCCAGCGAGTCGGTGTGCGGGTGCCCTCTTTTTCGTGTGCCTTGCAACCCCTTCTTCAAAAGCTTTCTTACCAACGTCCTCGCAGGTGTAACCGTGTGAGTTGATCCACGCTCTTGCCTTCGGGTAACCGTGACAAGCGAGCGCCGCCAATTGTTGGTAACTCGCCCTTTCCAAAATACCCCACTTACCATCTACTGGCGTTCCATCCCGATTAATTACGCGATGCCAGATTGCACGCCCCTCACCACAGGTATACTCGTGAAACTGATCTACATTACCAGTCGGCGTCCGCAGTATCTTCTCAGTCGCTACAATCTCGCTCTCAACATCCATATCTACCTCTTTGGGGATAACTACCCGCTTGCTAAATCCTGCTCCTGTGCTTTACTGAATGCAAGGTCAAAACCAACCATTCAAAATCAATGAAAGTATGTGAGCATTGCGGTATGTATATGAAGCCGTTCAATGATGGAAGCTGCGAGTTCTGCGGCCAACTTCCGCCTCGTAAGGAAGGCCTTACCGCACATCGCTGTACGTGCGGGTGCAACGGCAACAACTGCTACTTGCGCCACTGCGATAAGCTGTGTCCTCTGTTTAATCTGAAATGAAAACCAACCCGATCATCCACGCTCATTTCTCCGCTCTCGGCAAGAAGGGTGCCAAGGCTCGCCGCAAGAAGTATGGCAAGAAGCTCTACTCCGAACTAGGCAAGAAAGGCGCCGCAAAGCGCTGGCACAAAAAGACCCTTGTAAAACCTGCCTGATTTATCCACAACCTTACCCTTTACAATAGCTGACGGCTTGCTATCCTTTAATCAGTTCCTATCTATCCACCTGCGGGATCACCATTTCTCAAGTACAAACGGCAGTATAAGTCTCGGCTCATCCATCCAAAGGATTGCCCGCAGTTGAATGGAATAGGAACCAAGTCGAGTAACCCACCCCAAAATAAATCAATGTGTGAAACTTGTAAGGACACAAAGACAGTCGAAGTGTTGGTAAGCCCGGCCAACAATGACGGCGGTTATATCAACGATGAAGTCTGGCAAAATGTCGAGTGCCCGGCCTGCCACGGCAGCAGCAAATATGCCGAGGATTGCCATGTACCTGACACCATCTGCGAGTATAAAAATTGCAAGCATGAAGCGTTCTATCACTACGGCACCGAGGATGAGCACGACAACGCCACATCCAAGCATTATTGCAAAGAGCATTGCCCCGCTGATCAAGTCCAAGTCGCTCATAATCAGCCAGTCTCATCACTCCAATGAAAATCCTCCTTGAAATCATCGCCTGTCTTTCAATCCTCAGTCTGATGCTCCTTTCGCTCATACTTCTATGACCTTCTACGAAGAATTTATCCAGAACCAGCGCGAGTCTTTCAAACGACTGTTCAAGCGCCGGGAAATGAAGAACCCCGTTACCGCTGTCTCAGTCATTACCAAGTACCATCAATTCCAGGAACGCCTCATCTACCCTTTCGGAGTCCCCCCTAATCTCATCCAGCCACAAACCATTGTCGCCATAATCAAAAAACACAAAACGTGAAAACCAAAATCCAAATCAAGTCAATAGTTGGTTCGCTACTCTTTGAGTACGAGAAAAAAGACAACACAATTCGAGATACCCTAGAGGCCGCAATTAAGGCGAAAGCCGACCTCAGCTTCGCCGACCTCAGCTCCGCCAACCTCCGCTCCGCCAACCTCCGCTTCGCCGACCTCCGCTCCGCCAACCTCAGCTTCGCCGACCTCAGCTCCGCCGACCTCAGCTCCGCCGACCTCAGCTTCGCCGACCTCAGCTTCGCCAACCTCCGCTTCGCCGACCTCAGCTTCGCCGACCTCAGCTTCGCCGACCTCAGCTCCGCCAACCTCCGCTCCGCCAACCTCCGCTTCGCCGACCTCCGCTCCGCCGACCTCAGCTTCGCCGACCTCAGCTTCGCCAACCTCCGCTCCGCCAAAAACATTCCCCAGTGGTATATCAACCTTTGCAGCCGGGATATGCTTTTCATCTTCCAATCCCTCAGACCCGAACTTCCCTTCTTGCGCGATAAACTCATCAAAGGCGAAGTCAATGGCAACCAATATGAGGGCGAATGCGCTTGTCTCATTGGCACGCTTGCCAACGCGGACGGCGGCGTAGACAAAGTGTGTGCTGCGATCCCCTACTACGAAAAAGGACTCCACAATTACGGCGAGCAATGGTTCTGGCAAATCCACAAAGGCGATACGCCGGAAAACAACACCTTCGCCGCTCACGCCTTAACTCTCATTGACAGCGTACTCTCACCAAAGTCCCCCCAAAAGAAATCAACCAAAAATCGAAGCCGCAAGGCTTAACTCTCCAATGAAAAAAGAAATCATCGACGTTGACAAGGCACAAGGTATCGCGCGGGTCACAACCACTGACGAGCGCTGGTATACCAAACCCGCCGCCAACAAAGAAACAGGCTTACCTCAATATGAATTTGTCCCCTCTGTGACCTGGATCGCCGGGCACTACCCTAAAGGTGTTGCCTTCTACAAATGGCTCGCCAATCACGGCTGGGATGAATCCCAAGCGATCAAACAAGCCGCCGCCGACAAAGGCTCCAAAATCCATCAGGCGATCAATGCTCTTATTCTCGGAAACGAAATCAGGATGGATGCGAAGTTTACCAACCCCGAAACCAACCAGCCCGACGAACTCAGTACCGAGGAATACGAAGCTGTCCTCTCATTCAAAGATTGGTATCTTGACGAGCAGCCCCAAAAGATCATCGCTTCCGAGTATGTCGTGTGGGGCGATGGCTACGCCGGCACTGTCGATATCAAGTACCACAAGAAAGACGGTCGCATTGGAATCCTTGATCTCAAATCCGGGCAATACATCTGGCCCGAATATGAGTTACAGCTTTCCGCCTACAAGCACGCTCACCCCGATCAGATAGATTTTCTCGAAATCTTGCAGGTAGGCTACAAGCGAAACCAGAAGCGCTACAAGCTCACCGAGATCGAGGACAAGTTTCCCCTGTTCCTAGCCGCCCGGCAAATCTGGCTCAATGAGACCGCTGGCCAGAAGCCCTTGCAGCGCGACTATCCCCTTTCCATCTCCCTTCCCAAAGACACACCAGAGCCGCCGGCACCAAAGGTCGCCAAACCCAAGACACAAAAACAAAGTGCCGGAAATTAAATTCAATTCCGACTGGCTTCGGGCAAAGGATAACGTCTATCACGGGGACTATATCCGATTCCTTGATGTTGGGACGAAGGATAAGGACGACAGGTATGTGTTTCTTGTTGGGGTTATCGACAAGGACACCCGATCACTTGTCTCCCAGAAGAAGTTTTCCCTTAACCGCACCAACTTCAAAGCCGTCGCCAAGGTTTACGGAACCAACAGCGACAATTGGCTTAACAAGGAAATGCGCGTTGCTGTCATCCAAACCCAGAACCAGCACGGCGAGATAGTTCCTGCCGTCCGCTTGACCGCTCCTGGCTCAGTCGAAGAAGGTTTCCAGGAGGACGCCCAAGACGAGGGATACGAGGGTCAGCTCGATTAAAGCAGCTCAAGGCGCGTGGCGGAATAGGTAGACGCGAGTGCGGGCTTGGGATAGCTCGACTGACACTCGGACGGAAGGCAGTTCGATTCTGCAACGTGTGTTATGTAGGGTGACTACACCTAATTGGGTCAAATCCCTACCGCCCCTTTACTCCTATGACCATAGAAGACATCGCAACAAATCTGAAGAACATCGACAGCATCTACCCGCCCGAACTCTCGCAAATGCGCGCGTGGCTTGCCGGGGAATATGCCTATGTCAACGCCAAGCTCATCGACATCCTTATGAGGAAGCCCGACGAATGGAAGAAGATCAGATATTCAGGCGAGGTCAAGTCAGACACCGCCGCCGAGCGCCTTTGGCAATCCACCCAGGACGGCCAGATGGAGACCGCGCACCGGATGAAGCTCAAAACCATCGACAAGCTTTCGTCGGCGATCAAAACCCGGATGGAAGTATTGATGGGCGAGGCCCGGAACCAGTACTAGCTACCAGTGTTTCAAGGCAATTACAATCGCGACGATTCCCACAGCAGTTTGAATCACCGTGAAGATGCCGATCGCAACTGTCAGCCGAAACATCGCCTTCGTGCTCCGGTCCTGCCCCTTGCGCTCCAGTTCGTCCCGATAATCCTTGTACCAAAATTGAGTGCCCGACGCAGCCGTAACCCGGCAAGCTTCCACGAGCTCCTCATAGCTCAAATCCAAGGGATTCCTCGTTGTGTCCATACCACCTTTCTCCGCAACCCATGACGAAATCCGAGCCCGATAACTGACACATCCTATCACCTAAGTTATCCACAGGGACACCCGACAGCTCTTTGCTATAATCAAACAGGAATCGAAAAATCCAATACCTGCTCTATGCAGGGGGCATCACGCGAAGGAGGCGCAAAGTCCGTTTCGGGCTTCCTTCCAGGGCGAGAGCCTTGTAGGGATGCCCTAAGCGGATTTTCTTTTTCCAGGTGGTTCTCTGATTACTGATTACGTGCAAGGCTAGGGATGAGGGTTGGTATACCAGACTCATTTAGTTGGTTCAAATCCAACCACATAATCAGTGCTCAGGGACCCACAAAGCTCCAGGAAGTTAAAACAGGACGGAGCCTAAAGGAACCTGTAGCCCACAACCGTCCCGACAGCGGAGAAACTTCGGGAAGTCTCAAAAGCAGAAAGTCAGGTTGTGGTTTTCTCCCACCGCCCGTTTATTTCAAGAACTGGGGGGAGGGGGGGAAGCCACCAAAACATCTAAAAGCAGAAAATGAAATACAGAAACCCGTACAGGGAACAGCTTGAAGAACAGGACGAGTTTATTCTCTCCCTCATTCAAAGGGTTCCCCGGCAAGTGATCGAAGAAGAACTACAAAAAATCTCGCCCCCCCAACAACACAATGAACAATAGAATCTGTCAACGATCCAAAACCGGCGAGCACAATTTCTCCATTCCGGGAGAGGATTGTGCGAATCAATGCGGAGTAAATCAGTACGATTTATCAGGTATCCACTTCCGCAAAGCCTTTGGTGAGGTTATAATGAGACCATCGGACTATGAGGAGGAACCGCTAAAATGACTACACTCGACGCAATACGAACAGCATTAGCCAATGGCTATCGTGACGATGGCTGCTTCATCTTTCTCGAAGAACGCAAGGTCACCCGTTTCTTGTTCTCCGACAACGTTTTCTGGCGTACTCTCGGCCCCCGACTTGGACGCCCTGATTTCTTCCAAATGTCTGTTGACTTCGCAAACCACATCAGCGCCGGCAATACGATGGATTCATTCTTTGCACCCTTTCAATGACTAACCTCGACAACCGCCCTCAACCTACCTACCTCTGCTCCTGCGGCCTCTACCACATAGGAGACCCGGCAGACGGATGCAAAAAGGTCGAAGTAAAACAAGAACAACATGAAGATAAATAAACACGAAGCTAGGGCGTTGGTTTTCTGGGCCTCTAAAGGCTTCCAAGACTCTATAGCAGGAAGTTATCAAGATATTCCCAAAATTGCCGAGAACCTTATGCGACGATTCAACATTCCCTACGCCAAAAAGGACTTTCAAAGGGGAACTAAGACTATGATTTGGCTCACTAAAAAATCAGCCGAGGAACTTTGGAAGGCTTCAGTCGGCCAAAAGGCTAAAGTCCCTTACGTTGTCAAGAGCGACCTCTACAAGATAAAAAAATTCACGCAGTTCTCTGCCCCATGCGCCCGATCCCACCCAAACTCAAAGCCCAGATAGCAGCCGATCCCTATTACCAGAAATGCGCGAGGGCTAAAGACGGCGGATGCGACCATATAATCACTTGGGAGCACGCTTTCACCTACGCTGGCCGCCAAATAAACGAACGCTGGGCGATCATTCCCCTTTGCTCCTGGCATCACTTCGATGCTGGCCTCAAAAAAGCCAAGAACCAGCTCATAGCCCTTTCCCGCGCCACGCCCGAAGATTTAGCCAAATATCCGCGCGTTGATTGGAACCGTGTCAGGACCAGGCTAGAGTACACCACACACCAATGACCATACACAACAGAGCTAGTGAAGATTGGGAGGTGCAATTAAGGCAAAGTAATACTGGTTGGTTTTTAGTATTGTATCTTGCTGGAAAACATCAAGATGCTCTAGATTTCATCCACAAGACCCGTCACGAAGCCTATGACCAAGGTTACAAAGATGGTCTCACTCAAGCCTCTGCTGACATAGAAGCAATCGAGACGCTTGTTGAAGAAACGATTGCCGCAGAAAAAGCGAGAATACTAAAAGCCGTAACTGCAATGCCGTACAAAGGAGAGTGCCAAGTCTTCAAACAGAGAGTCCTTGCCGTCATCGGCGCAAACATACCCGATGCCTCAAGAGTCTGCCCTTGTCGGTTTGAAGGAAATGAACGCTGTCATCACGCAGACTGCAAAATCTGCGGCCCCCACACTTCAAAGCAATGACCCACTCCGCCAACATCCCACATCCTAGCCAGGAACAGCGCGTGCTTGACGCCCTGCTCGCTGCCAAAGGAGAGTGGCTGAGCAAACGCTACTTCATCGAAGTCCTGCATCTCACGCAGTCAGGCCGGGCAATCTGGAATCTTGAAAACGCCCCACACTGGAAAGACTGGCACGGCAAGATCCAACATAGCGACTTCACCGACGAGTGGGGCTTTAAGTCATACCGCATATCCCCGGAGCACATCCCCGCCCAGATCACCCAACCGAAAGACCCCTCACACTTTCGCTGCCAGTATTGCCCCAAGACCGCCGTTGCCTTTTTCTCTGATCGGCCCCGGTGTCCCCAGCACCAAGAAGTCCTCAAACCCGTTCCTTCGCTTTTTTGAAAGAGAGCTACATCCGCGACAAAGTTCTCAAAGAAGTCAAAGCCAGGGGCTATGTCTGTTGGCATCCTGCCCCACCCCGTAATGTTTATACCCTAGAAAAAGATATCTTTGGCCTGTTTGACATTGAATGCTGGAAACTCGGCACCCGCAATGAAAAACTCTATATCCAGCTCACCACCTCCGATCACATTTCCCACCGCCGGGCGAAGATAATAACTTCGCTCCGTCAGCGAGGCATTTTCACTGAAAACGCCGAGGTGTGGGGATACAACAAGAAGACCCACACCTTTCGCATTGTCCCAATCACCTACGAAGAAGTTTTCCCCCAATGACCTGTGCATAGACACTCCCACCCCATTTGCTATAATTAAATCATCCACACTCGGGGATTTCTACGCAGCAATTGCTCTGCTGATACTCTTAGTCCATTTCCTCGGCTTATGACCTACGAACTCGCCAAACAACTGAAAGACGCCGCATTCCCCCAGCAAGGTAATGGTTCAACTTTTGGTAGCCCCAACGAAGTAGTCTATCTTCCCACTCTCTCCGAGCTTATAGAAGCCTGTGGAGATCAGTTTTATTGCGTAGAGAAGAATCTCAAAGAAGCACCCCTCTGGACAGCCACAGGATGGGACGATGACTTCGGCGTTGGTCAAACTCCCGAAGAAGCAGTCGCCAAACTCTGGCTTGCCCTCAATCAGAAATGATCCTCATTTCAAGCCATCTCGACAGAGTTATCCAGGACTTTGATCTTTCCTACTCTCACGGCGCACACACTGGTCTTTTGGACAATTTTATCGGTATTCTCATTTCCTACCTAGCCCTCTACGACGATCCAAACCTTCAAAAGCTCGAAGCTCAAGGAACCATAAAACTCTGGCATAGCAAGGGCGAAGAATGGGGTATGCTCTATGACCATCCCAAGCTCACCAAAAAAGACCTAGTAATCGTTGTTGATGTTGCCTGCAATCCAAAGGACTACAAAGATATTGACTTCTCCCTCGAAAATATCTCATTTCTTTCCAAGAAACGGATAACCGATCTCAAGGCGTTTCTCGAATGGGAAGGGTTCAAGGTAAAAACTAAAATCTACACCGGCGCCGAAGACGAAGATGATGAAGCCTGGAGCTGGCGCAAACTCGGCATACCTTGCTTTTCATTCATTATTCCCATTCAGTCTCCTAACAGCGGCTGGCACCGAATCCAGCAAGATAGCACTGTCTCAGCTCAAACTGTTCAAGTCTGCAAGCAAGCTCTTAAACGCCTCATCTGTTACTTCAAATAATCCACCTAAAATCTAAGTGAGTAACGATCCAATCACAAAGAAAACCAGAAAGTCCTCTCCCACTGCCAAACAGAGAATGACCGCCGAAAAGCTATTGGAAAACCTGGGAACTCCTAATCCAAAGACTAAAGGGGAAATACTCGAAGAAGTAGGCTATTC
>Ga0207121_1114_pt1 | contig 13221 bp, 12 predicted proteins | sample Alteio_BWMinHeat_41_FD_153513 | JGI IMG/M metagenome (GOLD analysis project Ga0207121, IMG submission 153513) | Enriched cells from forest soil in Barre Woods Harvard Forest LTER site, Petersham, Massachusetts, United States -... | ecosystem: Environmental > Terrestrial > Soil > Temperate forest >... | reverse complement strand
GAGGGAATATTTGGTTAGCGCCTCCATCCGGCTGATACAATGCCAGCAGATTAGAAGGACCGTAAGTACTCGCGGCCCACAATCCGCTCCATGTAAAAGCGGCGGTCACATCTTCCAGCGGATTAGCCGTAGCTCCGAGGGAAGCGATGTGCAAGTTAGATAATGGGAACAAGGTATTGTAGATAGTACCACTACCTTGACTCTCATTGAACGGATCCCAGGCCGTGTAGACCTTGGCAGATCTGAAAGGAACCGTACCGTAGTTGGCCGTACCATCCTTATCACCGGAAACATAGGTGTAAGAAGCGTTCACGGTTGGTTTGTATTTATCCAAGATCGGCAATGAATAGCTGGCCAATAACTGGACAGCCATTGCGCGGCGTTTTTCAGATTGCTCGAAATTGGAGGAAATGCCCACGGCATTGGTAATTACTGGATGAGAACCAAACTGCCAGGCCACTTCACCCTGAACATTCAATCCCTTGATAGGATTGGTGCTCGCGCGCAAACCAGGCACAAAAAGTATATCACCTTTGTTCGCGGCAGTAGTACCGTTGATGGCAATGGCGTTGCCACTTCCATTGATCCTGCTGAACATGTAGGCTTCCATCACCGTGCTCCAAGGATCGCTTAATTGGTAATTACCATTGATACCATAAACATCTGAACTGGATTTATCCGAAAGATAATTACCAGTCAGGATGTTTTGGCCATTCTTGAAATAAAACATATCGATGGTCAAAGGCTTGTAATCCAAGATAGCCTTAATACCATCATATGATGTTCTCATGGTCAGGTCCTGGGCAATGTACTGCAACTCACCTGTGGCCTGATTGTTAACACCGCCATCACCCATGATAAGACCGTTACCATAGTTGAAGACTTGGCGGCCGACAGTCACGGTAAGCGGAGAATAGAGAAGCTCACGCATCGTCACAGAGGCCAGATACAACTGGACATTGGTATCAAGGTTAGACACGTTATTGCCGCCTGGATTAGAAGTCCCGGTACCACTAGGAGTATTCTCAGCGTTCCAAGCGCGTTCATTAATCAAACCGACAGTCGCGGAGACATTATCGCTTAAATCAGCGTCCACACGCAAGCGGGTTTGGGTAATGAAAACGTTCTGCCTTTTCAAGCCGACAGGCAAAAAAGCAGTAGGGCCGCCGCTACCTTCGACGCCACCAGTACCTGAAAATTCAGTACCCAGGGTCGTCCCTAAGTCAAAACTACTACGGTTTACCCATGTGGAAGTGATGTCCCCGCTGACTTTCACGTTCTGAATAGCCGCGAAAGCAGGAGAGGCTAACACTACCATCATCGCTGCAACTAATAATTTTTTCATTTAATTCTCCCAAGAATTTAAGGAAAAGTTTATATGTAATATATCTAGGTGTCTATTGGCCTAGGAAATGACAATAATAGACCCCGAATGATGATTTCTAACCGGTTTTATCGCATCCCTCCTTTCTCGGTCAAGCCTGAAATCACCAGGGTGGAAAAACTTGGCAAGAAAAGACTTAGACAACGCTTTCTTACCAAATTTGCGCTATTTTGCCATGGGCTAATGCCCATGTCAAGAAAATTTAAGAAAATTTTAATAATCGGACTTCGATTGGCTGGATAAATGTCAGATCCCGGTCAAAAAGCTGGGGATCATTGATGATGGTGCTGTCCTCCATTATGATGCTTAATATCGCGGCCTTCCACTATATATATGACCTCTTCCGCGATATTGGTGGACAAATCCGCGATGCGCTCAAGGTTATGGGCTATACGCATCAGGGCCAGGGCCCGGGGGATGACTTCTTTTTTACCATGCATGATTTCCGTTAAGTCTTTAAGGATTTTATCGCCTGCCTCATCCACAATGTTGTCCCTGTCACAAACAGAGTTGGCCAGGGCGACATCTTCATTGACAAAGGCATTAATACCGTCCTTCATCATGGCTATTGTAGCATCCCCCATGGTGCGCAAGTCTGCGTAAGAACCCAAAAAAGGATTGGCGATCAGGTATAAACCGCTTTCGGATATATTCACCGCGTGGTCAGCCATGCGTTCCAGGTCCTTATTCATCTTGATGATCATGATGACTAAGCGCAAATCACGGGCCACCGGCTCAAACTGGGCCAGGGTTTGGACACAGAGCTCATCGATGGAACGGTCAAAAGCATTGGCCCGCGGTTCCTGGTTTTTGACCACCTGGTAAAGCATGTCGGGATTTTTCTCCAAAAGCCCCCGCATGCTGCGGCTGATCATGTCTTCCACCAGGCCGGCGTCCTGGATCAAGAGGTGCTTTAATTCCGTAATATTTTCTCTAAGCATGAGCTAATCACCCTCCCTATTATAAAAAGGTGACAGGTACAATTTCTAGGTACAATCTCAATTAGAAATTGTACCTGTCACCTTTTTTAACCAAACCGGCCGGTAATGTAGTCTTCCGTAATTTTACTCGACGGTTTCGTAAAGAAATCCGTGGTTTTATTGAATTCAATGATCTGGCCATGCATCAAAAATGCGGTCTTGTCCGAGACCCTGGCCGCCTGCTGCATGTTATGCGTGACGATCACAATAGTATATTCGTCCTTTAACGTACCCATTAACTCTTCGATACGGGCCGTGGCGATCGGGTCCAGGGCCGAGCAAGGCTCATCCATCAAGATGATCTCAGGAGAAATCGCGATCGCCCGGGCAATGCACAGCCGCTGCTGCTGACCGCCGGAAAGCGACAGGGCGCTTTTTCCAAGAGAATCTTTGACCTCATCCCATAAAGCCGCGCGCCTGAGGCTTTTTTCAACGGTTTCACTAAGAATACGGCGATCCCGGATACCCACGATCTTAAGGCCGTAAGCTATATTTTCATAAATAGACTTGGGGAAAGGCGTAGACTTCTGGAATACCATGCCCACCCTGCGCCTTAAGCTCACTACATCCATATTCTTATCATAAATATCCACCCCGTCCACTAAAATTTCGCCTTCCACGCGAGTTGAGGGGATCAGGTCATTCATGCGGTTAAAAATACGGATCAACGTTGATTTGCCGCAGCCGGAAGGCCCGATCATGGCCACGATCTGACGGGGCTCGACAATCATGGAAATATTTTTCAACGCTTGATGGGTGCCGTAATAAAAATTTAAATCTTTGACTTTAATGCTTCCTTTGAGATCCATAGGCATGTACCCATTTTTTACTTCGTTAATGTTTTTGATGGATGGCGAAGCTTTGATCACCGCGCCTTCAGGACTTTTAGCAATGACATCCATTTATTTCCCTGCTGACCAGCGCTTACGGCTGGCCACAAAATATTGGGCCCAAATATTAATAAAAAAAACCATGGCTATCAAAACAACTGCCCCTGCCCAAGCCTGACGGTGCCAATCGTCAAAAGGCGAAATGGCATACTGATATACTTGCAAAGGCATGGCCGCAATGGGTTGAATTAAAGACCTTGAGAAATGGTCGTTGCCAAATGCAGTAAACATAAGTGGGGCTGTTTCACCCGCCACCCGCGCCAGGGCCACCATGATGCCGGTCATAATGCCGCCGATGGCCGATGGCAAAATAATGTCCACGATCACCCGCCATTGGGGTACGCCCAAAGCCAAACCAGCTTCCCTTAACTGGTTGGGGACCATCTTCACAAACTGCTCGCTGGTGCGCGTGATCATGGGGATCATCATAAGTCCTAAAGCAAAGCCGCCGGAGAGCGCTGAAAATGTTTTCATGGGCATGACGCAGACAGTATAAGCAAAAATACCAAAGACGATGGAAGGAATGCCGTTCATGACATCGGTTATAAAACGCACTGTCTGGGCAAAGCGGTGATGTGCATACTCACTAAGATATACCCCAGTTCCCAGCCCAATAGGCACACCAACACAGACCGCCAGTATCAGCAAAATGAACGTCCCTACGATCGCATTGGCCATACCCCCGCCATTTTCGCCGACAGCCTTGGGCAAATGCGTAAAAAAGTCCAAATTTAAAGAAGAAATGCCCTGGATGAGCAAATGCCATAGGATATTAAAAAGTATAAGAAGTACTGAAATAGCGCATAGAAAAAGGATGCTCACCATGGCCTTGTTCCAGATCTCTCTCTGCAGGCGCGTGCGGTCAAATGCGCTCTGGATCATGTCCTTCATTTCATGCCCTCAGTGGAATTTCCGCCGGTGACCGACCATATCAAAAGACGGGCCAATATATTAACGATAATGGAAACCAGCAGGAGGACCAGGCCTATTTCAATCAAGGCCGACAAATACAGGTTGGTATCAGCTTCCGCGAATTCATTGGCAATCACGCTGGCCAGCGTATAGCCCGGCGAGAACAGAGAAGCTGATATTTTTACATTGTTACCGATGATCATGGTCACGGCCATGACCTCACCGATGGCCCTGCCCAAAGCCAGGATCACCGCACCTAAAATACCCACCTTGCCGTAGCTCAAAACAATGTTGCTCAAAGCTTCCCAGCGGGTGGCTCCCAGGGCATAAGCGCTTTCCTTATATACGGTAGGAACAGCCAAAATCACCTCGCGTGAGACGGAAATGATAAACGGGATGATGATAATGGCCAGCATAATGCTAGCTGCCAGGACACCTACACCATAATTGGGCCCCTGAAAAAACGGCAAAAAACCAAAATATTTGCCTAAGAAAGGCTGGATGGTGTCACGCATACAGGGAACCAGCACAAAAATGCCCCACAGACCGTAGATGACGCTGGGGATGGCAGCTAAAAGATCCACCAAAATGGATATGACCCTGGACACCGGGGGCGGCGCATATTCTGCCAAATAAATGGCCGCTCCTACTCCCACAGGAACAGCCAGTAAAAGCGCCACCAAAGACGTCACGAGAGTGCCGAAGATAAACGGCAGGGCGCCAAAATTCTCATTTACAGGGTCCCAAGTGTTATGGAAAAGGAACCCTACCCCGAATTTGCTTAAAGACGGTAGGGAAGAATAAACCAGTTGAAATAAAATACCAGCGACCAATATCAGAATGGATATAGGGAAAACTGCTAATACCCTTCTGAAGATGAGGTCGCTGGTATCGTTGCGACTCATAATAATAATTTTACCTTAATACTTGATCATATCAAGCTTCTTTTGAATCTTATCCACCAAATCTGAAGGTAACGGAGCATAATCCAGTTGGGCGGAATATTTTTGTCCATCAGTGACAGCCCATTTGGCGAAACCCACGATCGCCTTGCCCTTGGCCGGGGAGTCCATCATGTTTTTATAAATCAACATCCAGCTAAACCCAGCGATTGGATAGGCTTGAGGATTTGCGCTGTTGACAATGGAGACACGGAAATCATCCGGAATGGCCACTCCATTAGCCGCTTCAGAGGTGCTTTCCACGCTAGGCTCTATAAAGTTGCCGCTTTGGTTCTGCACCACTGCATAGGTCAAATTATTCTCCTTGGCATAGGCCAATTCTACATAACCGATGGAGCCAGGGCTCTGTTTAAGGATACCGGAGACACCCTGATTGCCTTTACCGCCCAAACCCACCGGCCAGTTGACCGCTGTACCTTTGCCGACCCTGGACTTCCATTCCGGGCTCACTGAGCTCAGATAATCGGTAAAAATGAAGGTAGTACCGCTGCCGTCTGAACGGTGTGCTACCACGATAGAGCTGCTGGGCAGGTTGACACCGGGATTCTGTTCAGTGATCTTGGGATCATTCCACTGGGTGATTTTTCCTAAAAAGATACCTGCTACCACATCCGGGGTCAATTTCAATCCGTTGCTCACCCCAGGGATGTTATAAGCAATGGCTTCCGCACCCATGACCATAGGGATATGATAAATACGGCCAGGGGCCGCAGTCATCTGGTCCATGGTCATCGGGCCGTCAGTACCACCGAAATCCACGGTCTTGGCCGTGACTTGCTGGATACCGGCGCCGGAACCGATGGCCTGATAGTTAAACTGGACGCTCGGGTCGATACTGGAATATACTTCAAACCATTTTGTAAGAGCCGGATACATAAATGTTGATCCGGCACCATTGATGAGAGTTGTATCCGCAAAGGCCACGGATGCCACCATTGCCATTGCCGCAACTAAAGACCAAATTCTCTTCATATTAAATCCTTTCTTTGGATTACTAGAATTTAAAATTCATATCTATTTGGAACAAATTTTCTGGCGCAGACCCGCTATAAGCAGCATCATTAGTAGCACCATTATTAAGATGGTCATAATACTTAAATACATTTGTTCGATACCATGACAAAGTTAACCATGTATTTTTAGCTAAGCCAACGTCAAGCTCCGTGCGCCAGCCTCTTGTATCAGTGGCGCCGGAATAAAAGTCCTGATCGGGAAAAATATCCAGCCAGGAATTTCTTTCGAGTACTTTATAATAACTCTGGATTTTCCATGTCCCCCAGCCATTCAGCGCGGAAGAACCCATGTAGGCACCCATCTGCCATGCATTAGCCTGCGCTCTGGACGACGACAGATCAAGGTTTCTAAAAAATTGTCCAAAAATCCCTATTTGAGGGACATAAAGAGGAGTCGGTAAAAGCTCTCCCAATGGATCATTAATACCGAGATCCACGGCGCCGCCTAACACAGAATAATTATTATCATATAAGGTGTTTGTAGTGGCCATGCTGTTAGTGTTATTAGTACCGCTGGTACCTGAAGCGGATGGTCTATTATCCAATTGCAAATGACTCGGATTACTTACACCATAATACGTCCCTGCAGCTTTATAATAAACTTTTTCAGTTAAATTACCCTTAATACCATCCTGGGTCACAAACATATATGGATCTGTTTTGGGAGCCGTACCTGATGTTGAAGGAGAGGCATCCTTAAGAACAAAAAATGCATTTGTCGAAAAGGGTGTTACTAAATCATTGATCTTCTTTTGTAATTGAATGACACCGCCTTCAGGGGTAATATTCGGGTCCCAAAGTAAACTGGCAGGTTCCCAAATAGGATTATCCATTTTACCACCCATTAAGGTTGCGTACGAAGCAGGTGTATAGACAGCATAGGCTTTATTGATAACAGCCGTAGGTTTATTAAAAGAGCCTTCTCCTGTATTATTACCGCCAAAGGTAATATTATTGGAGCGAGGATTACCGAGACCAGCGCTATTTTCACCATTGGTAGCAATGCCAAAAATAACCTTAAGCTTGTCGTTAACCTGATCTTCCATATTCAAACGGGCACGGAAACGGCCTCTATTGCGGGCAAGACGGCTTGAAGCACTGCCATTGACAACGCCTCTACGCTCAATTTGATCACGCAAGCGGAAATCTCCGGAGAATTTCATGCTGTTTAACCAATCAGGAAGCAGGCTTTTAAAACTTTTTTCCTGCGAAGATTGCTCTTTAGTGGATACTTCATCCTTGATTTGGACTGCTTCTTGAGTTGTCAAAATCCCTTTATCTTCAAGCTTTTGGATGAGAGCATCCACCGAGCTGTCGGCAAAGCTTAAAGACTGCCAACTAAAAACTGTTGCTGCAGCTAATGTTAGAACAATTTTTTTCATGAATCCTCCTATCGCTGTTACCTGATTTCCGATTATAATTGGTGACAGAACAAATATACCGGTACAATGTTAAGAAAATATTAAGGACAAATTAAGAGTTCGGATTTAAACTTTAGAGGATCAAGCAATAAGGAATTTAAGGATGGTGTCGCGGGTAAGAATGCCGCAGGGCTTTTTGTAATCATCCACGATCGGGATACAACCGAATTTGGAACGCACGGTCACTTCAATGGCCTCGTAAAGAGAATTGTCGGGTTTTAAGGTGAAGGGGTTAGGCTGCATCACCTTCGAAAGTAAAAATTGGCTCAGGGCTTGCTTATCATAATACCAGCTGCCGTCTTCCAGGCGCCTGGGGGAATGGATTTGATACAAATCACGCTGGGTAATGATGCCTACGATGTTGCCTGCTGCATTAACCACCGGCAAATGCCTCACATCATATAAAGCGATTTTTTCCTGCACCAGGGCAAAATCATCGGTTTCTTTGACTGTAATGACAGGCGAAACCATGACTTCGCTGACCTTGGTGTCCAAAAAGAATTTTTTTATGTCCGCTTTTTTTACTGCCGCCATAACGCAAATTGTAACATAATAAGGGGCGGTGAAATACCGAATTATTTACTATTTTCTAAAATCTTTTCTTGTACTGCCAATAAACCTGGGTCTCAGCATTCGGATTGGCGTCTTGATAGCTGGGATAACTGTCCTGCGGCCAAACTTGCTGGGAGACGTTCAGGCTGGTGTGCTCGCTAAGGTCCATCTCTCCATTGATCTTACGGGAATAATAAATATTCGTTTCCCCCGGTGATGACGGCATCTGGTCCATCTCCGCGCCGAGCTTTAAGTTATCGGTTAACTTTGTCTTAAATCCAAGCTGTTGTTGCTCATCATTGATATCCTGCAGGGAATAGTTCAGGAAATCCTGTGCCAATTCGCTGGCGGTGACCCCATGGAACGGCGAGGTTGAAGAGGTCCAGGCATTACGGGTAAACAGCACGCGCAGGGCATCCTCCGGAGCCATGGGCGGGTCTGAGCTTACCATCAGTTGCGGCTGAACCAATGTCCCTTTAACCGTCAAATGAATATCCATATCCTCCACCCTTGCCCCCAGGTGAATGTCCAATGCCGGGTCAAAAACATCTCCTTGAAAAATGAATTCGCTCCGTGATAATTGCAGATTGGTACGCCTTATGTTGGCAAGACCGGAATCCAGGACCACGTCCCCTTGCATTTGAAAATGCCGTAAGGCGGGCAACAGGATCAAATTCACCCTTGAAAAAGCATTTGTCAACTGCACCGATCTATACCGTATACTGTTCGCCACCAAAGAACCGTTGACCTTAGGATTCGACAGAGATCCTTGAATCGTCACGTCAACATCGGAAATAAAACCCTGCAGGTTCTTGATGCGCCCCCCGGCCCAGAAACGGCTGGCCTCGTGGAGATCCACCGACCTGGCATAAAGGTTCCCTTTGATCTGCCCTGCGTATACCCCACCGGTAAATACCACCGGATCGCTGTCACGTATAAAAAGACGGGCATTAAAAATGCCGAAGTCGGAATGCGGCAGGTCCCATAAAGGAAGCCGCACATGGATCTCTTGGATGCGCAACTCAGAGTCCGGCAAATAAGGCAGCCCCCTGATGCTTACATCCCTGAGGACAAAACCATGGTGGAGCGTGCCTTCATAATGGCCTATGTGCATCAAGCCCACGGCAGAAAATTCCTGCCTGAAATAACGTACCAGTATCTTGCCGCCTAAAGGTGTTACGATCAAATAGGCAAATGCAACGCTGAAGAGCAATGCGAGGGAAAATACCGTCAAAAATATGGCTGTTATCAGTCTTCTAAATCGATGCATAAAAGGTGTTAAAAAGAGTGGATGCCGGACATGATTTCAATGATGCCGCGCCTGACCATCATCACTCCGATGGCGGCCAACAGAAGCATCATCACCTTGGACAAAGCGCGGGAACCGGACTGGCCCAAAAATCTCATGAGGGTGTCGGAAAAGGTAAAAACAACGCCTACGATGGCTATATTAAGGAATAAGGCGGTCAACGTGACCGCAACACCGTGCACGCTGACCAGCATCAATGAAATCGTCAAAACAGCAGGGCCAACGACCAGCGGCGTCCCTATAGGGACAGCCCCCAATTCTGAAGCTATGCCCCGGCGGGTTTTGCTCTGGGAGGTCAAATCCACCATGGCCAGACAAAACAGGATGACCCCGCCCGCCACCATAAAATCCCCCATGGTGATGCCTAAAAAATGAAAGATCCCTTTTCCTAAAAAGATAAAACCAACGGCAACTAAACTTGCCGTGAGCAGCGATTGAAAAATGATCTGGCGTTTCTCTTGAGAGGATAATCCATTGGTCAAAGAGGCAAAAATCGGAAGAATACCGATAGGGTCAACGGTAAAGAACATGGGGACAAAAACCAGCAGGACATCGTTTAGCATATTCATCATCAATCATCGTGAGATATCTTATGGACCGTCGCCGGGCCGGTCAATTGCGGACCGGTGTTAATTAGTTGGCGGCCGATAGGGGTATCCATAAAAAACTTGAAATTCTCGATGAACATACCTCCCAGTTTATGTAAGGCGGCATCGTAGGCGTTCTTATCCGCCCATAAGTGACGCGGATTTAATGTTTTATCATCCACCCCATTGATATGTTTTGGGATATGAAGGTTAAAAACAGGCAAAATATCATAGCCGCCATTATCAATACTGCCGTCTAAAATAGCATCCACGGCCAGACGATTGTCTTTTAGAGGAATACGATAGCCTATCCCGTAAGGTCCGGCAATCCACCCGGTATTGATAAGGTAAGCCGATGAATGATGCTCCTGCATTTTTTTAGCTAAAATGTCGGCATACATCGTGGGATGCACCATTAAAAACGCCTTGCCGAAACAGGCGGAAAAAGTGGCCTGCGGCTCTTTGACGCCCAACTCGGTGCCCGCAACCTTGGCCGTATAACCGCTTAAATAATGATACATGGCCTGTTCCTTGGTCAACTTGGAGACCGGCGGAAGTACCCCGTAAGCGTCACAAGCCAAAAAAATAATTTTGGAGGGATGTCCGCCTTTGGATGTCGGCTTGACGATATTTTCAATATGGTCGATCGGATAGGAAACGCGGGTGTTTTCTGTTTTCTTCTTGGAGGCAAAATCGACATGGCGTTTGTCATCAATGTCCACATTTTCAAGCAACGCATCGCGCCTGATGGCGGCGAAAACTTCCGGCTCACGTTCGGGCGTCAATCCGATGCATTTGGCATAACACCCGCCTTCAAAATTAAACACGCCGTCATTGTCCCAGCCATGCTCGTCGTCCCCGATAAGGGCACGCTTGGGGTCAGTGGACAAGGTGGTTTTACCGGTACCGGAAAGGCCGAAAAATAAAGCTGTTTCCCCGTTGAGTCCCCTATTCGCCGAGCAATGAAAAGATCCGATGCCTTTAAGCGGCAAAAAATAATTCATGATCGAAAAAATGCCTTTTTTTATCTCGCCGCCGTACCACGTGCCGCCGATGACCGTCATGCGCTCGGTGATGTTAAAGGCCACGAACACTTCCGAACGCAGGCCCCACTTGGCAAAATCAGTGCATGTCGTTTTGCAGGCATTGAGAACGGTCCAGTCCGGTTTAAAATCCTTTAATTCCTCCGCCGTCGGCCGGATAAACATGTTCTTGAAAAAATGCGCCATCCAGGCAACCTCGGTCACCAAGCGCACTTTGATACGCGTGTCCTTATTGGCCCCGCAAAACCCGTCCATCACATAAAGTTTCTTGCCGTTTAATTGTTTGACCGACAATTCTTTAAGGTGCGCCCACGTTTCTTTAGTGATGGGTTTATTGTCCGACCCTGATGCCTTGCCATCCGCCCACCAGACGCTGCCCGAGGTGGCCTCATCCATGACAATGTATTTATCCTTAGGGGAGCGGCCGGTGAACTTTCCCGTATCTACGGCTATGGCGCCCAAAGAAGAAACTGTGGCTCTCTCATAACCTTGCAGGCGGAGATCAGTTTCATGAGAAAAAAGTTCATCAAAGGAAAGGTTATAAAAGAATTCCGTGATCTGGGCTATCCCCAAAGCTTTAAGTCCTGAAATAATCATTGAATTTTCTTCCATTAAATTTTCTTTCATAAAATACTACCTCTTATATGTGCCTCTGGATGCTTTTGAGCAAGGCGTCCGGTTGAAAAGGTTTAATCATGTACTCCCTAACGCCTTCCACTTTTACAATGTCCGAAAGGCCTGCCTTCGCGGTCAATATAATAATAGGTATTTGTCTGATCCCCTGGATTTCTTTCATGGCTAAAATAAATTCATACCCGTCCATATTGGGCATCCGCAGATCGAGAACGATCAAATCGGGTTTCTCTTTTAACCGGGCGATCCCTTCCTTCCCATCGTGGGCTACGATGGCCTCAAAACCATGTGACTTTAAAAAAGGAGCAATGGTCACAATAGACGTTGGATCATCATCAATGATCAATATTTTCTTGGCCGCCGTCCTTTCTTTGGGACCGCCTTTGGGAAGCACGGCCAGGGTCATCATCTCAACAACCAGGCTCTTGGCCCCCTCAACTTCAAAACTAAGCTCGAATTTCTCCGTCGCTCCATATGGAATTCCCACCCCGTCCGCAGCGGTATTGATACCGCTTTCAAAAGGCGACATCATAAGATCCTTGTATCCCAGATTGGCCATTTCTTTTTTATACTGCCCTGCGATGATATTAACAAGGGTGCCGCAACCGTCCTTGACCTCTGTATCGTCATCGGAATCAATATAAGGGTATTGCAACAAGCGCAAAAATTCCGGTAAAAACTTCCGTTCCAGATAAACAACCAGGGTGACCATGTAGACCTTTTTTTCCACACCTTGCTCATCAGCGGCAAACTCAAGGACAGAAAACACCGTGGGGGCATTAAATTTCTCCATGGCATCGACACGCATCCTGTGGACAAACTGGGTAATGACCTTTTTTTCCAATTTCGGCTCACTGGAAAAAGTTGTCCCGGATTTTTCATAAAAGACTTTTTTCACGGCCGCGGAAAGGGCCAACGCCAGGGTAAAGGCGCTCTCGCCCTCAGCAGAAAAGGAGCGCAGGTTGAGCTTGACACTTTCCTGTCGGACGAGGTCTTTAAACTTTCCGAGATCCAGGGGCTTGGAATTTTCTTGCGGCATATTTTTTTTGTTTAACGCAAAAAAGGCTTTACGGCAGCTATAAGCTCTTCGGGTTTATAAGGTTTGACCATATAGCCGGCCAACTGCGGGTTGACCTGGTGGGCCGCACGCTTGTTTTCATCTGAGCCGGACGCAGTGACCATGATAATGGGTATCTTGGAGAGTTCCGGAATTTTAACAATACCGGCCATTAATTCGATCCCGGAAACTTTGGGCATCTGCCAATCCAATAATATCAGGCAAATGTCCGCGTAATTATTGGCAAGTATCCCCATGGCTTGTTCACCGTCTTCGGCCTGAAGGATTTCCTGGGTAATCCCCGACTTCATTAAAACACGGATCAAAAGTTTACGGTCCAGCAAGGAATCATCAACCACTAAGATTTTCATCGTTCCAGGCGCTCCTGTTGTGCCACGTTATTGGGGGGCTTAACAATAAAGCCGCTGTTATACGTCTTGCGGATATCACTCAACATTTTACGCGCCGCAGCCTCGTT
>Ga0207121_1113_pt1 | contig 13587 bp, 12 predicted proteins | sample Alteio_BWMinHeat_41_FD_153513 | JGI IMG/M metagenome (GOLD analysis project Ga0207121, IMG submission 153513) | Enriched cells from forest soil in Barre Woods Harvard Forest LTER site, Petersham, Massachusetts, United States -... | ecosystem: Environmental > Terrestrial > Soil > Temperate forest >... | reverse complement strand
CAACCAGTCCCTGCTTGCGCCCACCACGGACATCGCCCCGGCGGATAATCTCTCGTGGGTCAAGGGAAATCACACGTTCAAGACGGGCATTCTGGTGGTGCGCAATCGCAAGGATCAGAACGGACGTTCCAATTACACCGGCACCGTCAACTTCAACACTAACCGTCCCGGCTCGACGGGCGATCCGTTCGCAGATGCTCTGGAGGGAAACTTCCAGGGCTACACCGAGTCCTCGGCTGACCCCGTTGGCCATTTCCGGTTCAACCAGGTTGAGGCCTACGCCATGGATGACTGGAGGGTAACCCCTAAGTTCAGTCTGGAGATCGGACTGCGTTATTCGCGTCAAACTCCGATCTACACTCAGGGGAATAACATCTCCGACTTCGTCCCCAGCTTGTACAACCCGGCCAACGCGCCCGTCATTCTGCCGAACGGCAACATTAATCCTGCATCTCCGGGAGTCAAGGGCAACGGTATTGTCATACCGGGGCTTCCGCCCGGCGACCAAAGTGGCCGTGTTCCCCTCACACCTGCTATACAAGCGGCGATGATCGAAGGGCCTCGAGGCCTGTACGAGTCGTCCAATTTCTTCCAGCCCAGAGTCAGCTTCGCCTGGTCGCCATGGGAGAAGACGGCGATCAGAGGAGGCTTCGGCATCTTCTCCGAAAGGTCGGAGGGGAATCTGATATTCTCCGAGGCCAATAACTATCCGTTCATAAACAGCGTGTCGTTTACGAATGGGAATATTTCCAACATTTCGGGCGGCACGGCCGCGGCCCTGAGTGTCTTGGCGACCCAGAACGCGATAAACCCAAACCTGAAGCCGTCCTATGTTATGAACTACAGCCTGAGCGTGCAGCGGGAACTGCCGTCGAACGTGCTGCTCGAACTTGCGTTTCAAGGCGGCGAGGGCAGGCACCTGTTACGCCAGCCTGACATCAATCAAGCCGACCTGGCCGCTTTCGCGGCCGCCAGGGCGGCAAATCCTTCCTTTAATCAGAACTCGTTGCGGCCTTTCCTGGGCTACGGCAGCATCCTGATGGACTTAAGCGACGCGATCTCGCATTACGACGCGTTCCAGGTCTACCTTACCAAGCGGAAGGGCGGCCTGACTGCTTCCGTCAGCTACACATGGTCCAAGTCACTGGATAACGCAAACTCCTACAATGACAATACCGAGGAGGTGAACAACACTCGGTACAACTATGGGCCGTCAACATTTGACTACAGGCACATATTCGCTGCTTCTTACACCTACAGGCTTCCATTCTTTAGAAGCTGGAAAGGCGCCGGCGGCGCTCTTCTATCCGGATGGGATTTCAGCGGAATCGTTCACCTGCAGAGCGGCCTGCCCCTTACAGTGATCGGGAACACGATTGAAGGAAATCGCCGCGCGGACATCGTGCCTTCCGCCGGAAGCGTGAACATTGACGGGGGAGGCACGCCTCTGCAGTGGTTCAATACCGCGGCCTTTGTCGTGGCGCCCAACAACCGCAGAGGTACAAGCGGGATAGGCGCAGTCAAAGGCCCAGGCTACCAGGACTTTGATACTTCGCTCAGAAAGCAGTTCGTGGTAACGGAACGATTCAAAGTTGTGTTCCAAGCCCAGGTCTTTAACGCTTTCAACCATACGAATTTTAACACTCCCAATGTGACGATCGGGGGCGGATTCGGGACGATTACCGGGGCCGGGCCGCCGCGCCAGCTTCAGTTCGGGCTGAGAGTGGAGTTCTAGATTTAGGAGCAAAGCAAAAAAAAAGAGGTAAGAGTCCGGCAAGCCGCCCGGACCGGGGGCGACGTTCGGCCAAACTGACACGGGATAACCGTAAGATTTTGCGGGGTAGAGGAAAATCAAATGGAAATGACGCGCCGGGAATTCGCTCTCTCTATTGCGGCCGCGAGCCTCGTGCGGCCCTCCTTGTTCGATCCGCTCTCCCCATTAGGGGTGGCCCGCGGCGTCGTTCCCGGCCGAGTCACCTGGGCGCACGATCCGAAGGCGGTGACCTGGGATGGGACAGGTTCCTGGTGGGCCGATGACAACAATGACCAGCCTGCAATTGACCGCATGGTTTCCCGGTCTGTTCGCAGTCTTACAAATGAAAAAAGCGATGCGCGGGCATGGAGCTCCATCTTCCACTATTTCAATAGCACCCATGGTCGCGGCAGCGCCGCATACAGGGCCGGCGAGAAGATTGCGATCAAGGCGAACCTGAACAACACAACGGATCATGGTACGATCGAACGCCTGAACTCGTCGCCCCATTTGATCCTTTCGCTCGTTCGGCAGTTAACCGGTCCGGGACGAGTGCCGGAATCGTCGATCACCGTCTTCGATTCCAGCCGGTTCATCCCGAGCAATCTCTACGACAAGATTCACCATGAATTTCCCGGCGTTGTCTTTGTGGACCACATCGGCGGCGATGGACGGGTGAAGGCCGGGTTCAAACCCAATGCGATCCCCTTCTCGGTCCCAAGCCGCAATGCTACTGGACTCGATACAACGGTGGTTGAGGCCGCCTACCTTATTGACGCTGCGGTGTTGAGAGCGCATGTGAGTTCAGGAGTGACACTTTGTGCAAAGAATCTGTTCGGTGCCACGAGCATCAATACCGACTGGCGCAAGAACGCGCACGACGGCTTTCCGCCCGCCAAACGCGACGGTTCGCCGAGCTATTCCGCATTCACCGACTTCTTGGGTCATAAGGATCTCGGCGAGAAAACCATCCTTTTTGTCATTGATGGGCTCTTTGGAAACGACAACGTGGACGGTCCGCCTCATCGTAAGTGGAAGATGGCGCCCTTCAACAATGCCTGGCCGAATAGCATTTTTATGTCATTTGACGGCGTAGCGATCGATTCAGTCGGCTTCGATTTTCTGACCTCGGAATGGCCTGATCTTCCGGATATCGCGAATGCCGATAACTACCTGCGCGAAGCCGCCCTGGCTCATGACCCGCCTTCGAAGACCGTTTATGATCCTGAGCGCGACGGCATTCGATGCCGCAGCCTTGGCGTTCATGAGCATTGGAATAATGGCACGGACAAGCAGTACTCGCGCAATCTCGGAAAAGCACACGGAATCGAACTTTTAAAGGTCTGAGGTACAGCACACGCTTTGAGCCGCCGCGTGTGGAGTTGCGCAACCGGCGGTCGTTTGCCACGTCACCGAGGGGCCCAATCCTCGCTTCGGTACGAACCCCCGGCAATACATTGGAGCATTAGATTCTTAAGCATGCACGATCTGTGCTAAGGGAGTTGGAGAATGAGCCAAAGAGCGGTTTCGTTGTGCTTGATTGCCGCATCGATGTTACCGGCTACTGCGTTTTCCCAATCATTTTTGAGTCAGTATAAAGGCTTGCCTTATCACGACAGCCGCTATCCGGGCGGTCCACAAAAAATACCGGGACGGGTACTATGCGCTTACTATGACCTGGGCGGTGAAGGAGTCGCGTATCACGACACCGATCCACAGAATCACGGCAGCGGAGAGTTGAATCCAGCCGATGGGACCTACCTCCATGAATTTCGTATACATGAGGGCGTGGACACTTCGTACACCAAGTTTCACCGGAAGCCAGATCCGGTTGATGACAGCCCCTTCGACAAGGTTGTTCCTCCTGCAGACCTGCTCTATGTTGGCTGGACCGAACCCGGAGAGTGGTTCAACATTACAGTAGACGTGACACACTCTGGAACGTACACCGCCGATTTCCTTTACACATCGAATCGTGGCGGAACAATATCAGTCGATGTGAATGGAAAGGACGCAACAGGACCTCTCCAGATTACAACTACATATGATCCTGCAGATCCGTTGCCCTGGCGTCAGTGGCACCATTGGAATATGGCTTCTCAACTTTTCAAAGTTCGTCTCAGTAAAGGGCAAAGCGTTCTCACCGTACACATATTGACACGCGGGAACATGAATCTGGCTTATTTCGACTTCAAACCCGTGCCCGGGTGAAATTCTTCAGTGCTATCTGTCGTGGAGGTTAGAACAATGAAGAAAATCGCTGGGGGTCTTGGGGCAGTGCTCGTAATTCTGATCACGAGCGCTCAGGCCCAGCAGCCGGCCCCGCTGATTACCAACATTTACGGGCGGCACACGACCGGCCTGGACGGGCGTTGGCAGACGATCATCGATCCCTACGAGACAGGTTTTTACGACTATCGCTATAACGAGAGCAAAAATGGCTACTTCAAGAACGCGAAGCCCAAAAGCCCGAGCGACCTGATCGAATACGATTTCGATGCCTCGCCGCAATTGGACGTGCCGGGCGACTGGAATTCGCAGAACGAAAGACTGCTCTTTTACGAGGGCACCATCTGGTACAAGAAATCCTTTGATTATCCAAAGAAGGATCGCACTCGCCTGTTCGTTTACATCGGAGCCGCGAACTATGTGGCGGATGTTTACCTGAACGGCCAGAAGCTCGGCCGACATGAGGGCGGATTTACGCCGTTCGACTTTGAGGTCACGCCGCTCGTCCGCGAGAAGGATAATTTCCTCGTCGTCAAAGTCGATAACAAGCGCCGTCGCGACGCCGTGCCGACGCTCAACACCGACTGGTGGAACTACGGCGGCCTGACGCGCGAGATCAGGCTGGTCGAAGTGCCGCAGACGTTCATCCAGGACTACTTTCTGCAACTGAAGAAAGGCTCGGTGGATGAAATAGCCGGCTGGGTAAAACTCAACGGGGCAAACTCCAGTCAAGCCGTCACCATAGAAATACCTGAAGCCAACATCAAGCTGACGGTGACGACCGATGAGAACGGTTACGCGCCGATCGATTTCAAAGCCCGCCTGCAGCTCTGGTCGACGGACAGTCCCAAACTCTATCGCGTCATCTTTTCGTCGGGCGCGGATTCAGTCAGTGAGCAGATCGGCTTCAGAAGCGTTGAGACTAGAGGGACGGACATTCTACTGAACGGCAAGCCGATCTTTTTGCGCGGCATCTCTATCCATGAAGAGTCGCCGCTGCGGGGCGGGCGCGCCTTTAGCGATACGGATGCGAGGATGCTGCTCGGCTGGGCCAGGGAGTTAGGCTGTAACTTCGTCCGGCTGGCCCACTACCCGCACAACGAAAACATGACCAGGCTGGCAGACGAGGTGGGGATCATGGTCTGGTCAGAGATTCCCGTCTATTGGACCATCCTCTGGGACAACCGCGAGACATACGCGAACGCCAGAAACCAGCTCGGGGAAATGATTACGCGCGATAAAAACAAAGCGTCGGTAATCCTGTGGTCTGTGGCCAATGAGACTCCGGTCGGCCCGGCGCGCAACGAGTTCCTGAAAGGGCTGGTAGACCAGGCGCGCTCGCTCGACCCGACGCGGCTGCTAACCGCAGCCAACGAGCGGCACTACGCCGATGCTATCACACAAGTCGTTGATGACCCGCTGGGTGAATATCTGGACGTGCTCGGCTGCAACGAATATGTCGGCTGGTACGACGGCCTGCCGGAGAAGGCCGACCGCCTGAGCTGGAAGGTTACACAGAATAAACCGCTCATCATCAGCGAGTTCGGCGGCGACGCGTTGTTCGGGCTGCACGGGAACAAGGAGGTTCGGTGGACTGAAGAGTACCAGAAAGATGTGTATGAGCATCAGATTGCCATGTTGCGGAAGATCCCATCCTTGCGCGGGATGTCGCCCTGGATCCTGACGGATTTTCGCTCGCCTCGGCGACCGCTGCCGCGCATTCAGGATTTCTATAACCGCAAAGGGCTGATCTCTAGCCGGGGGGAAAGGAAGCAAGCCTTCTATGTGTTGCAGAACTTCTACCGCGAACTGATGAAAGAAGAGAAATAGCCGTCGCCAGGAAGCCACCGGCTTTAGCCGCGTGGAGCCTAAGCTTCAGCCTAGCGCGCAGAGGCCGAGCTTCAGCCTAGAGTTGCAAGAATCGTTTGACCTGCGCAGTCGTGTACTCGCCAACCGTTGCCGCGTAGTACGAGCGCTGCCACACGCCCCATGCAGCGGTCTGCTTCAGCACACCCCAATAGTGCTTACCCATCCAGTAGGCGGTGTTATTAACCAATGCGAGAACAAGCTCGTCGATACTCTTGTTCGGCACGCCCTCGAGGACCAGATGTACATGATCAGGTAAGATGCCCATGCGTTCGAGTGCAAATCCGTGCTTCTCCCCAACCGCAACCGCGTAGTCGAACAATCCGCGGGCGATTGTCTCATCGAACACCGATGTTCGCCCCTGCGTTACCAGAACGACGTGATAGCTCAGAGCACACACCGAATGCGGAAGCTCGAACGCGGGCGACTTGAAGCCAGGATTCTTGATCTCCAACGCCTCGGTCCACTTACCCCTGTAGCCATGGTGTGCGACCTGATTATTTACATAGCGCTGCGCGGTCTCGATATCGACTTTGCCGGAGCTTCTTGCGAAGTAGCCCCTCCCGAACTGCGGCTTTCTTTCTGCGAAGCGCAGGCCCAACTCGCGTGACAGGTTACCTTTCAGCATCTGCCGCGGTGGCCATTACGTATGCGAGCTCTGAGCCAAAGGCACAGCAGGTCGTTCGCGACATAGAAGCGGCCGGCGGTCGAGCGATTGCGATTCGCGCAGACAGTGCCGACCCTGAAGCGGTGAAGCGTGCGGTCTCAAGGACGGTGGAGACATTTGGCGGCCTTGATGTGCTGGTCAACAATGCTGGTATCTTCGGCTCCACTCCGCTTGAGGAGCTCTCTCTGAGCGAGTTTGACCGGATGGTCGGGATCAACGTGCGAGGTGTCTTCGCGACCTCCCTGGAGGCCTCGCGCCACCTGCGCGCAGGCGGCCGCATAATCAACATCGGCAGCGTTGCCGGCGAGCGCACCCCGTTTCCGGGGGCCACAGTCTATTCGATGACCAAAGCGGCGGTTGGTGGGCTGACTCGCGGTCTCGCCCGTGACTTCGGCCCTCGCGGAATCACGGTTAATAACATTCAGCCGGGTCCTATAGACACTGACATGGCTCCAAAGGACGGCCCGGTTGTCCAAATTCTGAAGGGTGGGACCGCGGTTGGACGGTATGGGCAGAGCGAGGAAGTCGCTGCGATGGTAGCTTACCTTGCCGGTCCGGAGGCCGCATATGTTACTGGCGCGAGCCTGACCATCGATGGCGGCTTCAGCGCGTGACGCTGAAAGCACGCTGGCTGTGCCGCTTAATCAACAGAACGTCCTTCACCATGTTCTAAGACCCAGAAATTCGAGACCCGATTGCCTAAAGCCCTATGAAGTTCGCGCACTGGCTCGGCTTCTCCATCGTCGCCGAGCGCGAAGGTGCCGAAGTGAATCGCCACGCTCGCCGCCGGTTGCAGCAAATAATGGACATTGAGAGCCTCGGCCGGTGATAGATGGACCGGCTGCATAAACCATCCTGGGAGGTAAGCGCCAATCGGCAATAACACCAAACGGAAATCGCCAAACACTCCCTTGATCTGTTTGAAGTGGCCGCCCATCGCCGTATCGCCAGCGAAATAGATGTTTCCCGCAGGTGTTTTAATCGCGAAACCGCACCAGAGTGTGCGGTCGAGATCACTCAGGCTACGACCGGAGAAATGTTTAGCCGGGACACAATTCACAGTCACCTGATCGGAGACGCCGGTCTTGTCCCACCAATCAAGTTCTACCGCGTTGGTTATGCCATGATCCCGAAGCAGCGCCAGATTGCCCAAGCCGGCGACGAAGCGCGGGTCGTGTTCCTCCTTGAGCCTGATTAGCGATGCGATGTCCAAATGATCGTAATGGTTGTGACTCAAGAGCACGACATCGATGGGCGGAAGGTCTCCGAAGCGCAGGCCGGGATATCGATGTCGCTTAGGACCAGCCCAGCTAAACGGACTTGCACGGCCGGACCAGATTGGATCGGTCAGGATATTCAACCCGCCCGTTTGAACCAATACTGTGGCGTGGTTGATAAACGTGATCCTCAACTTGTCTCCGTCGACACGCCGGGGCGGGGGCGCGCCGGGTTGAGAGCGGGTCCATCGATTCCAGTGACCACGTTTGCCCGTTAATTTCCAACGCAAGAAATCGAGAAAACCGCGTCGTTCAGGACCTTCAAGATTGTGAAACTTCCGACCATCAAAGTGATCTGTGATTTGGCCCCGATAGCGTGGAGCCGAAATAGCGCGGTCAACGAGCAGGTAGATCAAAGCCGCACTGCCCAATGCACCCGCCATGATCCATAGGATTAGCATTTGATTATCGTTCTAAACTGAGTGACCGAATCAGGGCGCGGTCCAATCGAACAATGCCGCCCAATATTGGAACGATTGGAGCAAAAAACCCGACCAGCATTATGCCTACACCGAAAACACCCATGGCTTTTTGCGGGACATGATCGGAACCCCACTCGATGAAGGAGGTAAACGCGCTCAAGATCGCGGTCACTAATCCGATCGTCAATCCTACCCTGAGTGCCATGCCTAGCGAGTTTGCCCGTTGTCCCGCAGCGAGTGCGCTCAAATATCCCGCGACCAGGTAGCCAATCGTGCGATTGATTGCCCCGAGGAATTGATTTCTAGTCAAACGCGGACGGGCGACTGGCTGATAATCGATGGTGGGCCGAATGCCAATGCGATAGGAGAAGACTTGACCGGCTGTGGCAAGCGCGCCCAACACGGTTCCAAATCTGGCGCCGTAGAGATAAGAAACACCCAGGCCATAACCGGCTGCGCGAATCGCGCTCATAGCCACGTCGTACCAGAAACCCGGTCTCGGCCGGTGCTTCGCCGCCCGCGAAAACTCCCAGCCCAGAGTGACACCCGTGGTGGCTCCTGCCGCCAGACCAAAGATCGTTCCGAGGCCGAGCCCAAAGCCAACGCCGAACAGCACGCCATAGGTGACGGCCCTGGTCAAAGTTCGCAGCGGACCATGTTCGCCGCCGAGCAGATCATACGCGAGATACAAAGCTCCCAGCAGATCAAGCGAACAACCAATGACGCTGATCAGCGCGATGGTGTGCTTATCGATCATTTGCTCGATTTTATTCCGGTGAGCTTCCTTTCGCTATAGGCCGATGAAGGGCGACGTCCCCGCAAGCGTGCGAGCGTGTTTGCTTGACCCACCAGGCCTCGTCGAGCGAGGGGACTTCAAATCCTCCCAACTGCTCCTTCTTGTCCGCAAATGGGCCATCCTGCGCGCGGCGCTTACCGTCGTTGATTCGTACAGTAGTTCCAGGCTCTGGCACTTCCAATGAGTCGTGACAAACCTTGCCGCGAGGGACAAATAGCGGCGGTAGAAGGTCGTTGTTCTCAGTCATGTGCCCGGATGATCTCAGGTCTCTACCAATAGCGGTCCTCGCAATGGCCACTGGCCTTAGGCTGCGTGCCGGCTTTCTTGCATTGCGGGTTCAGGTTGATGTTGCAGAAGAATCCGGAAAGCGAGTCCGTGCGTAATCAGCAGCAGCGGCACTATCAAAGTCGGCAGGAAGAATGCGGCTCCCAACTGCCCCGCCAATAGTCCGGCGTGATTGGCCTGGTAGAAAGCGTTCAGGATATCGGCTGAACCCCAGAGGCTGAAGATCCATGCTGCGGCAATGCCCGCCGCGCTGCGCAGTAGTAGCAGCGAAAGCAACGCAAGGATAGCAGCAATGATGTCCCCGTAGGCCGCGGAATGCGCGAAGGCAGGCGGCAGATCGGGTGACACGACGCCGGGAACCAGGAACGCCAGCCCGATGAAGCGGAAGCTGTGCAGGATGAGCAGAGGCTGCAACGCTTCGGCACGTTGCCGGAAGCGGAGTTGCGGCCAGATATAACGAGCGGTGACGATCCCCCACGCGACCAAGCTGAATGCGATGCTCACGAAAAACCAAATCATCTGTTGTGGCATGATAATGTCTCCTCTCTAGAATTCCAGCCATTGACCGCGACTGGTGGCGGGGATAGGGACGTTGTCACTTCCCGGCCCGCGGGCTTGGCGGTGTTGGCGATGACGTGCTCGCGCCGCCACACATTAGACTCGGTGGCGAATTCCGGGTGTAGCGGGAACGGGCGGCGCAGTTCGCGGTCATATCGGTCGAACTTAAAGCCAGGGCTGAGCGGCTCGTGAAGGGAAAGAGATAGAGATTGGCGGCATTGTATCTCAGAGAGGCGCGGGCAAGGTATGCGGAAGCACAACGCCGCCAGCCTGGGATGACGACCATCGACTGGAACGAGCTTTACCTCGTATTGAATGATTCGGCAACAAGCTGCGCTGAGGCTGAACGGACTCACTTCCGCACGGAGGCCGGTCAGTCTTTCGGAACCGGGGCATTCTGGGCAGGCTTCGACTCATTCCGATGGTTCCCTCGGATTCGGCGACGGCGGGGGGAGCGGTGGTGATGGCGGGTTCGGAGGCGATGGAGGTTTTGATGGCGGAGGCTCGTCAGGTAGCTGGTGAATTTCATTGGATCAGCAATCACCTGCCGGACCTGGATGGGCCGGGTCTCTATGCCTGTGGGCGCGGGCGCCGGTGAAGCCCGCGCCGCGTCGCTTCCGGCGCGAACCATCTCAGCTTGATCGGGCCGGGCCTTCCGCGGCGACTAACACGCCTTCATCCTTGAGTTCCTGCTCGAGAGCCCGCATGAAGGCGATATTTTGCCTGGAGGGCCTCCTTAGGCCACTTAGCAAACGACTCGGAAGGACCACGAAGCCTCAGCCTCCTCGCCTGGCCTCGAGCTTTGCAGCGGCCCGGCTCACGGTACTGTTTCTATGGGGCTTGATGCTTTGCCTTTCCAGGGTAAGCTAAATAGTGATCTTGGCGAACCTTGGGGCTACGTCAGCCCGCAACCTGAAGTGAAAGCCCAACCTATTGTTATTACCCCTTAGACTTAGACCGATGCCTGTGCTTGAATTCCTCCAGGTTCCACTCGTGCCTACAGAGCAAAGAGGCCATCGGTGCGACGAAGAAGCTCCTGTCGAAGCTCCAGGTATTGTTTGCCGCGCGATCGAATCTCGACGAAATCGCGGAGGTCAGAAGCAGCGTTCATGTCCCGAATGCTTTTGTTAGCCTTCTCTCTGAGAAACCTCATCGCGCAAAGACGGCCCAATTCCTCCTTAAAGAATCTGGTTTCCGGTTGTCCGCTCCCGTCGTACACTTTTCTCAGATGCGAAAGCTCGGGGTCGGAAAGCAGGTTGTCGACAAGAAAGGCAACCGCAGTCAGAATCTGCTCCAATCTCACGCTGTCTGGATTCCCGAGCTTGTTGCTCAATTTGTGAAATCCATTCGAATAGTTATCTCGAAAGTCCGCATAGAGCTTTGGTTTGAGAAGTTCAGGTATTTCACAGTCCTCAAGCAGTATTGGAAGTACTAATACTTCGTTCTCCTTGACCTCTGCCCAGTATTTCTGCTTCCATTCCCGCTCCACCCAATTGGAACAGCAAGATGCCTTCGAAAGCACCACAGCCACGAAATCGGAGTCATGGATCCCTTGTTCGATCTTGCTTGGAATAGAGTCTCCGACCTCAATCTTCCAGGCGTCCAGCCAGACCTCGTGTCCCCCGGCCCTCAGGTCTCCGGCCAGCTTAGCGACAAACGCTTTATCGCAATGAGAATACGAAAGGAAGATTCTTGCCATGCTAGTGATCCCCCCGGATTTACCGTCGAATCGATAGGCATTCATCGGTCAGTGCGACCTACATCCGCAGGCCAGATGTCCAAGGAATTGCGTCGGCTCAAACGGGCCTAATCGCGGATTTGGACCGACCTAAAGAGGAATGGTCATCATTGATTCTCGCTTATCAAAGATATTTGGCCCTCACCAGTCGGCTATTGGGGTGATATACCCGCATTGGAACCAGCGCCAGAATCTTCCCGACCAACGTCCGATGCCCATGATCCTACCCCTCCCCTCATGTAGACGTAAGAAGCCGTCCAAATTATTCAACAATTGATAAAAGATTTTTATCGGGATAGGAGCGAACAAAATCACGCACCTTCAGCACTTAGGACCTCTTCACAGATCCCTGAGTATTCCTTGCCTCGCTATAGCGACGCATGGTATAGCTTGCGCCTGGCGAAATTAACACTTCCCAAGGGACACTTTCACAGGTTCAGCACAATTAAGCGGCTGCTGGAGGCGGGCTCATTTCGGAATTGGCCGAGCGGCCTGATCCGACTCACGACGATGAGCGTCGGCGGGCCGTACGCGACGAGGAGGGCAGGGAGCGTCACGATCCTCTAAACATTTCGCTCCTACGAGCGAGGGTGCGCAAGCGGGGCGCCCCACTTTAGGCGGAGACGAAGGTTACGCCGCTCGTGCGCGTCTACGAAGTTGTACAATTCCCCACACGACCACGCCGAATCCTATCACTACGACTGCGCATCCCGTTACAACGGCGGAGCTCCTCGCGCCTGATTCCACGGACAGGAGATCCTTAACACTAATGAGTCCCAATCCCATGCCAAGCACCGCCAGCCCCACACCCATGATTGCTAAAACGGTGGTTAAAAAGATCCCAACTTGCGGGTGCTGAAGAGAAGCCCGCAACTGCCACCATGGTGATTTGCTAACTGAGATCGATAGAGTCCTGGCTCCGGCGGAAATTCCCAGATTGTGCCGGTACCATCCATTGATGAAAATTAGATTCTGCCCGCGGCGGACTATCCTCGTAGACTCTTCTCTTCGCGCTTCGTTAAACCTTTTCACATAGTAGTCATCGAGATAGAGCGCCTCGCAGTACACTCTCTTCCGCCCCTGGCTATCGATGCGGACTACCCGTCGACGGTGATTCAGATCTTCCTCTAACTGTCTGTTTTCAATCCAAACCCAGCCCTCGTTCAGATCTTCCCTCAAGGCGCTGTGGATCTCGTATTCCTGCTGCTTTATTTCCCTTTTCATGGCTTTCCTCCGATTACAAGTTGGCAAGTCTCTCTGAGCTTCCGGCTTGGATCAGCTCAAGTCGCCGGAGACTGCATTTCGGGCTTCCATCGCCTTGGCTCTCGCGGCATCGGCCGCCATTACAATCCATATGAGCTCATTGACCCGTCGGTAGTGAAACAGGTTTTCAATTCTTTTCATTGCCCACCACATCGCGCCGAATAGTGCAGTGTTCAGGGCGCCTATTAGCGGCAGCCATGGCCCTGGGTCGTGCGGGTTTCCGCGAAGGATAATGAACAGCGCTATACTGAGCACTCCTCCGGCTAGGACTGCCCACCGCGTGGCTCTAATCGCCAACCAAGTTCCCGACATTAGTCTGATATGCGCCTCATTGGACTCGAGCACAGCGAATAGGTCGGGGCAGTTTAACATCACGTCGAGCTTCATTAGATGGACTGCTGTCTTTGAGCGTTTTCGACGGTCAAGGGGAGCGGGAACTTCGTGGTCATTGCCCCAAGTCACGTGCTTGGCGAGGGTATTTAAACCCCTCGTTTTGAGGTAGCCGGCGAAATTGAAATATGGGAATTTGTCACCGGGCTGACCTGTGTAGGGCCAACACGCCTTCTCGGCAGGTTCTCGTTCCCTCATGAGGCGAAGGACCCTGTTCCCGCTAATAGAGTCGAGTTCGTCCGGGGATGACAACCGAAGCACGTAGCCCGCAACATAAGAGAGGAGCGCAACGGCTGCAACCGTGAGCGATCTATCCTTCGCCCAAATGCGACCCAAAACGTCA
>Ga0207121_1111_pt1 | contig 13750 bp, 11 predicted proteins | sample Alteio_BWMinHeat_41_FD_153513 | JGI IMG/M metagenome (GOLD analysis project Ga0207121, IMG submission 153513) | Enriched cells from forest soil in Barre Woods Harvard Forest LTER site, Petersham, Massachusetts, United States -... | ecosystem: Environmental > Terrestrial > Soil > Temperate forest >... | reverse complement strand
ATTTGGAAAAAACTTTTCCCGGCGTCGAGTACAGCGTGTCCTTTCCCAGGCTTCGCACCGTCAAAAATGAGACACTGGCCAGCTGTGAGGTGGACGATGCTCAGTTTGTCAAGATCATCTCTTTAACAAGGCTTCAGTTCCCGCGCGTAGGCATTAATCTCTCCACGCGCGAAGAGCCCCAATTACGCGACCATCTGCTGGAGATCGGAATCACCCGCCTATCCGCCGGATCCAACACATCGGTGGGCGGATACACCCTCCTGGAAGAAAAACAGCAAGACCCTCAATTCGACATCAAGGACGAACGCTCTGTCGAAGAGATTGTCAAATTGCTCAAAGCCAAAAACTTTGACCCCGTCTTCACCGACTGGCGGCATATTGAAAACAGCTTATGAATACCTTCGAACAAGGCCTGCTGCGCTACCTTAAACCCGAACAACTCTCTCTCATTCAATCTAAAAAAGTCGGCATCGGCGGCGCCGGCGGCCTGGGTTCCAATTGCGCCATGGTCCTGGTGCGTTCAGGGTTTAAACGGCTGGAAATCATCGACCAGGACCTCATTGACGCCTCCAATCTCAACCGCCAGCAATATTTCACCGCTGAAATAGGACTGCCCAAGGTCCAGATGCTCAAAAAAAGGTTATTGGACATCAATCCCGATGCTGAAATCATCATCCATCAGACCAAATGGCATGAAGGCATCGCGGAAAGTTTTTTTAAAGGATTTGATTATATTGTGGAAGCTTTCGACGTGACGGAATGGAAACACCGCTTCGTGCAGTATTACGCCCCGCGCTTTGCGGTGGTTGTCAGCGGGGTCGGAATGGCGGGCTTAAGTGAAAAAAAGCCAATGACCGTCAAAAAAATAGGGAATATTTACATCTGCGGGGACCGCACCACTGACAGCGCCCAGGGACATCCGCCCATGGCCCCCCGTGTCACGCAATGTGCCGCGATGATGGCGGAAATCATTCTTGATTTAGCTGTGGGGGTTCAACCACTTCAAAACCTTGATCCATCTGCTTATAATAAATACCACCCCAGACAAAATAGTTGACTCCATCAGCCACCACTATCTGACAACCCTGTGGAACAGAAGAAACCACCGCTCCAAGCGACGCGGGAACAGCCGTTAATTGATCATCAATCAGCTGATAAAAAAAACCATTATTATAGTAATACGTCTCTCCATTCACATCAACGGTTTCAAACCTATCAGGCACAGCAGTGGCGGGGATAACAGGCACAACAGGGTTGACAGTCACAATACGGTTAACAACCACTACAGGGCCGACAGCCCTATAGGCGAAATTATCGTTATCATACCTATAATAACCATGGCGATCCCTATCCCTGTCCTGACGATGCTCAGCAGGCTGATTCTGGCGATCAGGTTGAGTAGATGTGACAACCGGAGCATACTGCTGGGGTTGCGCCGGTTGGATACGGTACTGGGAGACAACACGTAACGCTGGCAGCGCATTCGCATGTACTTCTGCACCTGACCAATCTGCCTGGGCCTGTCCTGATAAGGCTAAAAGAACCACCGTAAAAAATGAAGCGATAAGCACAATCTTAACGTTTTCTTTGGGTTTCATCTTGGCCTCCCCTGTTGGTCTCACTAACTTAGACACGACAACCACCCTGAAAGTTCCACGAAAGAAAACAAGTTTAGGAACGGTATTCCGCGAATAAATCAGTGGATAAATAACGTTCACCGGTGGAAGGGATAATGGCCACAATGAGCTTGCCCTTATTTTCAGCCCTCTGGGCGACCTTCAAGGCCGCTGTAACAGCCGCGCCGGATGAGATGCCGCAAAGGATGCCTTCCTCGCGGATCAACCGCTTGGCCATGGCAAAGGACTCGTCATTGCTGACCTGGATGACCTCATCGATCAACTTCACATCCACAATGCTGGGGATGAAACCGGCACCGATACCCTGAATTTTATGAGGCCCTGGCTGGCCGCCGGAAAGCACCGGGGACGTGGTCGGCTCAACAGCTATTGCTTTGAATGAAGGCTTGCGCGGCTTGATCACCTGGGCCACCCCCGTGATGGTCCCGCCGGTGCCCACCCCGGAAATCAATATATCCACCTTGCCGTCGGTGTCACGCCAAATCTCTTCGGCAGTGGTCAATCGGTGGATCTCCACATTGGCCGGATTATCGAATTGCTGAGGCATAAAATATTTATTGGGGTCTGAATCCAATATCTCCTTGGCCTTTTTGATAGCACCCTTCATGCCTTCTGGCCCCGGGGTCAATATCAACTCCGCCCCCAAGGCGCGTAACAAGGCACGACGCTCCAGACTCATGGTCTCAGGCATGGTCAACATCAATTTATATCCTTTGACGGCACAGACAAAGGCCAGGGCAATACCTGTATTGCCCGAGGTGGGCTCCACGATAACGGTGTCGGCCTTGATCTTGCCGGCTTTTTCGGCGGCGCGGATCATGTTAAAACCGATACGGTCTTTGACTGAACTTAAAGGATTAAAAAATTCCAGTTTCGCCACGACCGTAGCCTGGCAGCCCTGGGTGACCTTATTGAGTTTGACTAAAGGGGTGTTGCCGATCAATTCTGTGATGTCATTGGCGATTTTCATTTTGTAGTCTCCATTTTTTTAAATAAACCATCAAAAGCGTGATGGCCGACGGCGTGACGCCGGAAATACGGTTGGCCGCCCCCAGGGTAGTGGGATTAAAACGGTTGAACTTTTCCACGATCTCTTTGGAAAGCCCGGGGATCACTTTAAAATCTAAACCTTCCGGGATACGGATATATTCAATATGGCGGAATTTCTCCACTTCTTTTTGCTGACGGTGGATAAACCCCTCATATTTGATCTCATATTCCACCTGGGATATCACCTGGGGACCTAAATCTCTCAAAGAACCGTCAAATGCTGCAATCATATTATAATTGATCTCCGGCCTTTTAAGCAAATCATATAAGGAGACCGACTGCTTTAAAGGAGCGCTTGAAGCGGTTGCCAAAACTTCATCCAGCGGTGTGCCTGGAGCGATTGTTGTTGCCTTAAGATGCCCTATCTCTCTGTCAATGGCCTCGTATTTTTCCACGACCTTGGCATGATCCTGTTGCGATAAAAGCCCAAAATTGTGACCGTACTGCGCCAAACGCTTGTCCGCGTTGTCTTCACGCACGAGCAGGCGGTACTCCACCCTCGAGGTGAACATGCGGTAAGGCTCCTCAGTACCTTTGGTGGTCAAGTCATCGATCAAGACCCCGATATAAGATTCATGACGGCCTAAAATAAACGGCTCTTTATTTTGGACCTGCAAGGCGGCATTGATACCAGCCACCAGGCCCTGGGCTCCGGCTTCTTCATAACCGGTTGTCCCGTTAATCTGGCCCGCTAAAAACAACCCCCTGACCTTCTTGGTCTCTAATGTCGGCTTTAATTCTGTTGCCGGCACCACCCCATGTTCGATGGAATAGCCAGGGCGCACCATCACTGCTTTCTCAAGGCCGGGTATGGAATGCACCATCTCTTCCTGCACATCGGCGGGAAGACCCGTCGAAATTCCGTTGGGATAATACTCGAAAGTATCCATCCCTTCGGGCTCTAGGAAAACATGATGGGTGGATTTGTCCGCAAATTTCTTTAATTTGTCTTCGATGGAAGGACAATAGCGCACGCCCGTGGCCTTGATCTGGCCGGAGTACATCGGCGATAAATGAAAATTGGCGCGGATGATATCATGAGTACGCTCCGTGGTACGAGTGATATGACAAGGCAAAAGTTTCTGGTCCCGGGGGATAAACGGTGTCCTGAAAGAAAACGGCACAATGGGGTCATCTGAATCCTGGCGCTCCAGGCCTGTAAAATCAATGGTCCGTCCGTCGATCCTTGGAGGGGTCCCGGTCTTGAACATGAGGACTGCAAAACCTAAATCGCGGATGGAGCCGGCCAGCCGCCGGGATGCCGCCTCGCCTATGCGTCCGCCGGGGGTGATCTGTGTGCCGATATGAATGCGCCCGTCCAAGAAAGTGCCTGTAGTAATGACCACCGTCGGGGCTTCTAAGTTCAGGCCGCCGGCGGTCTTAATGCCGCGCACGGCGCCGGCCACTACCGCCAATTCGCTCACCTTATCTTCAATAACAAAAAGGTTCGGCTGGTTTAAAACCACCTGCTTCATGTATAAACGGTATTGCTTGCGGTCCGACTGGCAGCGTGAAGAGCGCACCGCCTGGCCTTTGGAAGCATTGAGCTGGCGGAATTGAATGCCCGTGCGGTCGGCCGCCAGGCCCATCTCGCCTCCTAAAGCATCGATCTCTTTGACCAATTGTCCCTTGCCCACCCCGCCGATGGCCGGATTACAGCTCATCTGCCCTATGGTCTCTTGGGAAAGGGTGAGCATGGCCGTCTTGAGGCCCATGCGGGCCGTCGCTAAAGCCGCTTCAATGCCGGCATGTCCCGCTCCTATCACGATGCAGTCAAATGAATTCATAAGGCATTAAAATACCTCTAAATACGACGATTGTCAATATTGAACTGGGAACTATGAGGAAGGTTGAGCGCAGGATTCCCGCACGATCAGATCCAGGGTAAGGACTTTTTGAATCAGGCCTTTTTGTTTACCCGTCATTATTTCATAAATTATTCTTGTGGCATCCTCTGCCATGCTGTACAAGGGCTGCTTGATGGTGGTCAATGCCACCGGGCCGTAGAGCCCCGCAGGGTTATCGTCAAAACCGATAATAGAAATGTCTTCCGGCACTTTAATGCCGTTTTCCATGGCTACTGAAATGATCTCGAGGGCCATGTCGTCGCTGGCCGCAAAGATGGCGGTCGGAGGGCTCTCCAAAGAAAAAAAGCGTTCCGCGGCCTGACGGGCCGAACGGCGGGAATAATCCCCTTTAAAACAATATTCCAACGGAGATTCAATGCCGTGCTGTTTTAAAGCTTTCTGGAAGCCTTCAAAGCGGTCCATACCTACCTGGGTATGCATACTGCCGGTGACGGTGGCAATGCGCTTATGGCCTAAATTGATCAAATATTCCGTGGCGGTAAACCCGCCTTTGACATTGTCCACTGCGATGTAACTGACATCCAAATTCTTGACGATATGATTGATGACCAAGCAAGGCATGCCGTCGCGCACGGCAGCCTCCACCTGAGGCAAATTTTCGATGATATCCGCGAAAATAAGGCCGCCGGCAATGTTTGACCTTAAAGGATTGCTTCCATCGGTAATATGAAAAATCAAATCCAGTTTATAGTTTTCACAGCCATGGCCGATGCCCCGCATTAATTCCACCGCATAGAAAGAATGGAAAATACCCGGATAACCGGGAATGACAAAACCGATGGCGGTATTTTGCATGCCCCGGGCCAAACGCTGGGCCGTCGGGTTAGGTTTAAATTTTAAATCGCCGATGGCCTGTTCTACGCGCTGGGCGACTTCTTTATTGACGGTGGGGACTTTGTTAAGAACACGCGAGACCGTGGTGATGGATACATTCGCCCTGCGGGCGACATCTGTTATGCTTATTTTTTTCTCGACCACGTTGCACTAATAAGGAAGAATAAAAGGTTAGACTTAATTAAATTTAAAAGCTTACAGTATCTCCCACTTTCAGTTCAGCCATCTTGCTTTTGATGTCCGCGGCACAGATATCGCGACGGACCTGAATGACTTCCAAAACAGCTATTGGGCTTCCATTACGATACACCGTCAGGCTACGGCCGACGCTGACAGAGCTGTTTTCTTGGCCCAAATCCACGATGACAAAATTGTTAGGCTGATTGATGCTGATGATGGACCCTTGGGTTTTACCGGCCATGACCGCCGCCGGCGCTGCCACCTCCTGCTGCTGAGGGGCGTTAACAACAATGGGAGGCAATTCCGTGCTGCTGGCGGAAGGCGAATTTTCAGCGATTTTCTGGTCCAGGCTTTTTTTGATTTTCCAGATATCGTCGATACGGCTTTGAATGACGCTTTCCGTCTCAATTAATTTTTTCTGCATTGAATCTTTATCATTGATCAGTCTGGTAACGGTTCTTTCAAGCTCAAGCTTGGTGGAAGTCAAACTCCTGATTTGAGACAGCAATTGCAAGTTTTCTTCCTTAAGCTTGTCGGCACGGTCATTGACCGCCTGTTGCTCATTACGCGAGCGGGCCAGGTCAATGGAAAGGTTATCTGCTAAATCCTGGCCATACTTGATCTTTTGGGCGATCTCATCCTTGTCATTGCTCAACTGTTTGACTGCCACATCAAGATCGGAATTCTGTTTCTTTAAATCAGCTACCTGCAAAGCGGCCTGGTCCAGTTCGAACTTCTGTTTCTCGACCTGTACCTGCAAGTCAGCCTTCTGTAAAAGCAGTGCGGCCAGATAATGGTCCCCTTGAGCGGTAGTAGAAGAAACTGCATCGGCCCCCATAGGGGCAGCGATTGGGCCGGGACTGCCCGCGGTAGCAGGCGTTGAAGCAGCACTTACAACCGACGCCGGCGCGGCATTGGACATACTATCCAGTTGTTTCTGCTGCTTTTTAATTTTTTCCATCAAGGAGTCGCGTTCCTGGCTTACGGTATCAACCCGATTTTTCCATTCATCCCTATCGGAATTAGCTTGATTAATCTGTGACTGCAACCCATCAAATTTGCGCTTCAATTCATCATATTGGTTTTGGGCCTGTGCCTTTTCTTGCTCTGCCTGGGAAATTTTATTGTTAAGCTGGTCTGCGTCATTTTGAACTTGTTTGGCTTTGGTCCGCAAATCCGCCATCTGGCTTGCATCGCTGTCAATTTCTCTTTGCAGGGTCTGGTTTTTCCCTTCCAGCGTTTGCTTTTGCAAATACGTCCAAACGGCGAAACCGGCACTGATAAAAACACACACTCCTAAAATCCAAACACTTACACGCACGGCTATGGACATAGTGTCTCCTCTTTATATTTCATATTATACAAAATATAACAAAGCCCAGGCCTTATTACAAGAAAATTTAAAACAATTTTATTTTTTCAAGAAGATTTAATTATCCCGTCGACATTTATGGGACCGGAAAAATATGCGGAAATGAAGGGGACAGCCCGCCTTAGCATGGCTGTCCCCTTCATGACTAAACACTGCCTAATTCGCCTAATTTCTGCTGAGAGGCTTCGGCAGGTTTCCAAAACCAGCCACCCGGGTCCCAGCATTGCGAATAAGAAAACTCATTGACAACTCTCTTGTAGGCCTTAGCGGCTTCTACTTTGTTACCGGCATTTTGGTAGGCTTCACCTAAAATAAACAAAGCCGTGCCGACATCATTGAGCGCCCAAAAACTCAAAATTTTTTCTTTGGACTCCCATGGAATTTCCTTCAATGAAGCCTGCATACCCTTGGCTTTACCGGTGTATAATTCCAGCGCTTTGCCGGTGTAAGCTTGCACCGCTTTAAGATCATTGGCCGCCAGCGCTGCCCATGCCTTCTGTACCAATTGACTTGAGGAATAATCGCCGAAGTCATAATTGACACCGGCCGCCATCATGGCCAGCTTTTCCTTAGCGGCATCAGCAGGTTTCCAAAACCAGCCTTTGGTGTCCCAGACTTGGCCAAAAGAATAATTATTGATCACCTGATTATAAGCCGCCTTGGCCTCGTCCTTCATGTTCGCACGGCGGTATGCCTCTCCTTGAATGTAGTAGCTGGCTGCCACATCATTCAGCGCCCAATATTTGAATATATCATCATTGGAGCCGGTGGCATAATCTTTCAAGCCGCCCTGCATCTTAGCCGCCTGCGGGGCATACATGGAGATGCACTTATTGGTGTAGGCCAACACCGCGCCAAGATCATCTTGGTTCAATGCCTGAAAAGCCTTGCTGGCCAGCGTATTGGATTTGTAGTCACCGAAATCCACCGGTGTTTTAGGCGCAACTGTGCTACTGACAGCGGCCTGGTCATCCGCAAAAACATCCATTGCGCAAAGACCGAATGTTGCAATGAACAACAACCATACCCATTTTTTCATTCCATTCCTCCTGTTTAATTTTTTCAAAGCTTTTTCAAGTATACAACATCTTGGGTGGTTTATGCAAGTGTGAGATAACCGGCCTTAAAATGGCGGGAAAGCGGTTTCTCATGGAAACCGCCTCCCCGTCTCAGGTTTAATTCAATGCGTTTAATTTCTGCTGGGCCGCTTCCGCAGGTTTCCAGAACCAACCCTTGGGATCCCATGTTTGCGCATAGCTAAACTCAGCGATAAGCCTCTTATAGGCCTTAATGGCGTCCTCTTTATCGCCAGCACCCTGATAGGCTTGACCTAAAATAAATAGGCCCGTACCCACATCATTAAGTGCCCAATATTTGAATATATCGTCATTGGAGCCGGTGGCATAATCTTTCAATGATGCCTGCATTTCCTTGGCCTTGGCTCCATATAAACTCAAAATCTTCTGAACGTAAGCTTCCACGGCCTTAACGTCATTGGCGGCCAATGCTTGCCATGAGAGATCCACCAATTGACTTGAAGACTGATCACCGTAGTCCCAGTTGGAACCGCTGGCCATCATCCCCTTCTTTTCAACAGCAGCTTCCGCAGGTTTCCAAAACTTGCCGCACGGGTTCCAACATTGCGCATAGGTAAACTCCTTGATGACCCTGTCATAAGCTTTAATGGCTTCTTCTCTGTTACCGGCATTTTGATAGGCTTGACCTAAAATAAATAAACCCGTACCAACGTCATTAAGCGCCCAGTATTTGAATATTTTATCGCTGCTGCCGGTGACATAATCCGACAGTGAAGCCTCCATTTCCTTGGCTTTGCCGCCATATAATTCCAGTGTCTTGCCCACGTAAACTTTCACGGCGTCAAGATCATCCGCCGCCAGCGCCGACCATGCTTTCTGTATCAACTGGCTTGAGGTATAATCACCAAAATCGTATGAGCCCCCGTCCATCTTGGCCAGCTTGGCCTTGGAAGCATCCGCGACTTTCAAAAATTTCAAAAACCCGTTTTTTTGAGGGCACCATGTCTGGCCATAAGAATAATCAAGCACCACTTTCTTGTACCCTTCCCTGGCTTGATCGGTCATGTTTGCGGCCTGGTATGCCTGTGCCTGAATATAGTAGCTGGCCGCCACATCATTCAGCGCCCCCAACTGGGACGATTTATAAGAACTACATTCATACGTTGACAAACTGGACTGCTGCTTGCTGGCCTGATCGGAATAAAGCGAAATACATTTATTAGTGTAGGCCAACACAGCCCCCAGGTCATTTTTGGCCAGCGCGTCCCACGCTTTTTTGACCAGTGTGCCTGATTGATAATCACCGAAATCAACCGTGCTTTTAGGCTGTATCTCAGCCACCGGGGCCGAAGGCTGCTCATCCGCTAAAGCATCCACTGCGCCCAAACCGAACATTGCTATAAACAAAAACCATACCCATTTTTTCATTCCATTCCTCCTTGAATATTACGTCCCACCAGAATGCGGGTGCTCAATAAAAACTTCCCTAAGTATACACTATTTTTTTACCTCCGTGCAAGTGCAACGCTTATGCCCGCCGCCAACATGATTAAACTTTAATTCAACCCAAGTATTTTCTGCTTAGCCGCCTCCGCAGGCTTCCAAAACCAGCCTTTAGGGTCCCAGGATTGCGCATAGGGAAAATCCCTGATGACTTTTTTGTATACCTCGGCAGCTTCTTGTTTTTTGCCGGCATTTTGATAGGCTTCTCCTAAAATAAGCAGGGCTGTACCCACATCATTGAGCGCCCAATATTTGAATATTTGATCGTCGCTGCCGGTGGCATAATCTTTCAATGATGCCTGCATTCTCCTGGCTTTGTCGGCATACAGTTCCACTGCTTTATTGACATAAGCTTCCACGGCTTTAACGTCATTGGCCTTTAATGCTGCCCAGGCCTGCTGCACTAAAAATGCCGAGGAATGGTCCCCAAAGGCCCAATTGGTCCCGCTTGCCAGCATGGTCAACTTTTCCCTGGCGGCATCTGCAGGTTTCCAAAACCAGCCGCAGGGGTCCCAGGTTTGCGCGTAGCTAAATTCATTGATGACCCTGTTGTAGGACCCCCTGGCTTCTTGTTTTTTGCCGGCATTCCGATAAGCTTCACCTAAAATAAACAGGGCCGTTCCGACGTCATTAAGCGCCCAATATTTGAATATTTGCTCATCGCTGCCGGTGGCATAACCCTTCATTGATGCCTGCATGTCACGGGCTTTGTCGGCATATAATTCCGATATCTTCTCGACATAAGCCTGCACGGCGTTAAGATCATCCGCCTCAAGCGCCAGCCATGCATTTTGTACCAATTGATTTGAAGTCCGGTCCCCGTAATCAAGGCCCACCGTCATCATGTCCAGCTTTTCCTTGGCAGCATCCGTGGGTTTCCAAAAACCGCTTTGAGGGTCAAAGGCCTGGCCTAAGGAATAGTACCTGATTAATTTATCATACGCCGATTTGGCCTCATCATTCATGTTAGCGGCCTGGTACGCCTCTGCTTGGATGTAATAGCTCGTCGCCACATCATTAAGCACCCCGTACTGGGATGTCTTCGAAAAGCCGCAAGTATAATTTGACAAACTGTCCTGCATCTTGGCGGCCTGGCCACCATAAAGCGAAACGGTCTTGTTGGTATAGGCCAACACCGCCTTGAGGTCTTTGCGCGCCAGCGCCTGCCACGCCTTTCCCACCAGCGTGCTGGATTGGGCATCGCCAAAATCGATCGGGGCTTCATCCGCGAAAACATCCATCGCGCAGAAACCGAATGCTGCCATCAATAAAAACCCCGGCAGTTTTTTCATCGCATTCGTCTTAGGTTTAAATAAGGGAAAAACTAATTGGGCAGCTGGTCCCTTAATGCAATTCTTGTAATTTCATCTGAGCTGCTTCGGCAGGTTTCCAGAACCAGCCTTTGTCATACCAACATTGCGCATAAGGAAACTCGTCGATGACTTTCTTATATACCTTGGCAGCTTCCTTCTTTTTGCCGGTATTTTGGTAAACTTCACCTAAAATAAGCAAGGCCGTTCCGACGTCATTGAGCGCATAATACCGGAATATTTTATCGTTGCTGCCGCTGACATAATCTCTCATCGATGCCTGCATTTTCTTGGCCTGCTTGCCGTATAATTCCACCGTCTTGTTAACATAAACTTGCACGGCTTTAACGTCATTGGCCTTTAATGCTGCCCAGGCCTGCTGCACTAAAAATGCCGAAGAATGGTCCCCGAAGGCCCAATGGGTTCCGCTCTCGATCATGGCCAACTGTTCCTTAGCAGCAGCCGCGGGTTTCCAAAACCAGCCGCAGGGGTCCCAGGTTTGCGCATAGCTAAGCTCATTGATGACCCTGTTGTAGGCCTCGACGGCTTCTTGTTTTTTACCGTTTCTTTGGTAGGTTTCACCTAAAATAAACAAGGCCGTTCCAACGTCATTGACTGCCCAATAAGCAAATATCTGATCATTGCTGCCCGCGGCATAACCTCTCATGGATGCCTGCATTTTCTTGGCTTTGTCGGCATATAATTCCAATATCTTGTTGACGAAAGCTTCCACGGCTGTAAGATCATCCGCCTCAAAGGCCAGCCATGCCTTCTGCACCAATCTGCTTGAGGTCTGGTCCCCGTAATCAAGACCCACCGTCATCATGTCCAACTTTTCCTCAGCAGCTTCCGTGGGTTTCCAAAAACCGCTTTGGGGATCAAAGGTCTGGCCTAAAGAATAGTTCCTGATTAATTTATCATACGCCGCTTTGGCCTTATCATTCATGTTGGCGGCCTGGTACGCCTGTCCTTGAATATAATAGCTCGTCGCCACATCATTCAGCGGCCCATATTTGGACGTCTCGGAAAAACCGCAGGTATAATCCGACAAATAGTCCTGCATCTTGGCAGCCTGGCCACCATAAAGCGAAATGGTCTTGTTGGTATAGGCCAACACCGCTTTGAAGTCTTTGCGCGCCAGCGCCTGCCACGCCTTTCCCACCAGCGTGCTGGATTGGGCATCGCCGAAATTGATCGGGGCTTCATCCGCGAAAACATCCATCGCGCAAAAACTGAGCATCGCGGTAAATAAAACCCCTAAGCATTTTTTCGTTACGTTCATTCTCATACTTTTTTCTCAAGAACGTCTTGCCGCACCTCTTCGGAGCGCGGCGCCGTACCTGCCTCTTCGGAGCGCGGCGTGACGCTTTCCTCATTGGAATTCGCCTTTGTCTGGGAAGAAGAGTTCAAAGCTGCAACAACATAATAATAAGTGGTCCCGTTGGTAAGGGCCGTGTCCGTATAGGTGGTCGTGGTAGTGGGAACTGAAGCGCGGATCGTCGTATAAGGACCGCCGCTGACAGTGGCCCTTTCAACGTCATAGGAAGTGGCTCCTGGACTAACCTTCCACGACAATGATACCTTGGCATTGCCTGCATTCACACTTAAAGACGTAGCGGTAGGAAAAATCGGGATCAACGGTAACAAACTACCGTAAAATTTCGGATGGGTATACACGTACTCTGTCCGTATACTGTCTAACGGTCTCCAAAACCAGCCTCTTGTTGACCACAATTGCGCCAGCGGAAACTTTGTTAAAATGGTACCGAAAGCCTGGCAGGCATCATCGTAGCGGTGTTGCTGGTCAGCGATTTTCCCAAGGATGAAATAAGCGGCCGCCACGTCATTCAGGGCCCAGTAATTGTGGATTGACTGCAGCTGGTCTCTCTGGCCCGGCTTATATGAAATGAAAGTCCCGTTTGATTCTTTATATTTTTCCAACCCTATGGCATCCGGTTCCCAAAGCTTAATGAGGGCTTTGGCCTGCTTGATAGCCAGATCGTAATTGCCTTTATCAAAAATCTTCCAGGCCTGAACCTGCATCTCCTCGCTGGCCCCGTAAAGAATGGGGGTTCCCGGATCACGATACGTAATTGATACCAACTTGAGAGGCGGCTGTGCAGGTAACGGCATGAACTGCCGGTCCGACAAAGAATCATAGCCAAGCCCTGAAAAAAACCTCCAGCACAAAGGGGCGAGGGCGTCCGCAGGCTGATTCGGTCCGGCAGGGTCAGGAGCCGGCCATCCCCATAAATAAAAACGCCCTTTGGTTGCTAACCGGTAAACTTTATGTGGAGACCCGGGGATAAAAAACCGGTCCTATCCATTTCGTTGGTCAACGCTTTGGCCTCTTCCAGCCACTGGGAAGCCTGGGCCAATAAGCGGCGGTGTTCGGCGGCATTGCTTGTTGAAAAAGCACGCACCGCTGAATCATGGGCCATGTCCTGCAAAAATACCACATACTGACACTGGCCTTCATTCCAGATCAGGCGATGATTGTCTTCCTTAGGCCGATAAAACGTGATTTTCTTGGGCTTTTTTACATTAACATCGTCTTCGTAGGTGGCAGTGGCCATTCCCTGGTCAGCTACATCAATCCCCATCTGCCCGCCTACCTTCACCTCATGGCCATCACGGGCCTCGCCCACCAACACATCCGGGGAGATGCCATTCGCCCTCAAGACATCGGCGGTGACTTCATCGGTATACCATGTATACGAATCAACCGCGCCGCTGGTATCCAGGCCTATGCTGGAATTAGGACCCAGCGTGTTAAAGCCGCGAAGAACTTTTTTCGTCTTGGGGTCATAGGCCACTTTAACCAGCCAATTCTGGATTTTATCCCGTTCGTTGCTCACAAGGGCCCGGTCCTGATCACTTAAGCCCTTGGCTTTGAGCAAATCGTTCAAGAACGCGTGAGTGCTGATGTTGTTTTCCGTAGAAAATATCTTGTCCCATG
>Ga0207121_1110_pt1 | contig 13845 bp, 18 predicted proteins | sample Alteio_BWMinHeat_41_FD_153513 | JGI IMG/M metagenome (GOLD analysis project Ga0207121, IMG submission 153513) | Enriched cells from forest soil in Barre Woods Harvard Forest LTER site, Petersham, Massachusetts, United States -... | ecosystem: Environmental > Terrestrial > Soil > Temperate forest >... | reverse complement strand
TAGTAAAAGGAGTACGCTGGGCTATCGATCACGGTTATGGTTCAAATGATGATGCAGATGTATGTGAAGAAAATGGTCAGATAAAAAATGCTGATCCAAATAAGATATCTCCAACAGCACGAAAACGCGGGGCTCCACAACTTGGAAGCCTTGGTTCAGGTAACCATTTTCTTGAAGTTCAAAAAGTACAAGAAATCCATGACAAAGAAGCTGCAAAAAGAATGGGCATCTATAACGAAGGACAAATTACTATTTTGATTCATTGCGGTTCTAGAGGTTTTGGTCATCAGGTATGTAGTGACTATCTTAGAGTTTCAGAACAAGCGCTACAAAAATACAATATAACATTAGCTGATAGAGAATTAGCATGTGTACCAAATTCATCTGAGGAAGGAGAATCATACAGAAAAGCAATGTTTGCTGCCTTAAACTATGCTTGGAGTAATAGGCAAATGATCACACACTGGACAAGAAAGGCCTTTGAACGAGTCTTCAAACAATCAGAAGCAGATTTGGATATGAAACTAATCTATGATGTTGCCCATAATATTGCAAAGGTAGAAAAGTACAAAATCGATGGCAAGCTGAAATCGGTAGTAGTACATAGAAAGGGTGCAACCAGAGCATTTCCCGCAGGAAGAGATGAAATTCCGCAAAAATACAGAGATTTGGGTCAACCGGTCTTTATTCCTGGTTCTATGGGTACTGGCAGCTGGATTCTTTTGGGTCAACCTAATTCCATGGAACTAAGCTTTGGTTCAACAGCACATGGTGCAGGAAGAATGATGTCAAGATCTGCAGCTAGACGCAACTTTACTGAGGTACAAGTACAAAAATCACTTGGAGATAAAGGAATTTTCATCAAAGCTCTTACAAGAGAAGGAGTAGTGGAAGAAACACCAGAGGCTTACAAAGACGTGGATGCTGTCGCTAATGTATCACATGAACTTGGAATCGCAACCAAAGTTGCAAAACTTGTTCCAATTGGAGTAATTAAGGGATGAGCGAGGAAGATAAAGAACTAGAACTTTTAAAAGCAAAAAGATTGCGCGAGATGCAAAAAAATATTACAGAACAACAAAAACAAGAGGAACTAAAGACGCAGAAACCTTCTACATCAAACGCTCCTTCTCCAAGAGAAATTCTTGTAAAACAACTAGGTTATCGTGGTATAGAAATTCTTCAAAATGCAGAAAGCCAATTTCCAAATGAAACTAAAATGGTTGTAGACAAACTTGCTGAGCTTATCCAGTCAGGAGAAGTCACAGAAATAATTGACGGTGGAAAACTACTTGCTCTTTTTCGCTCTATTGGAATTCGTGTTAGAGTAGAAACTACTATTCATGTAGAAGAAGATGGAAAGCTTGTTTCATGGTCTGATAAATTGAAAGAGCGTACAATGGAACCTAAAGAAAACACTTCACAAGAAACTTCTTCACAAGAAACTTCTGAACAAAATACTCTGTAACCTTATACCTAATCAACAATGAATAAAACTAGTTCTGAGTTTTGAACTTTCTTAATCGGTAAAATGCATATATGAGCACAAAAGGTATCGTGCCAACTAAGAATGAGACAACAACATTTCCTACCAAAAAGCTCATGGCAAGTTGTAAACCCAAGAATAATGTGATCATTGCGGGAATTAAACCAAATAATGTGAAACGATGACTCCGTTGCTTGAATTTCTCAAAATCAATATACGGATACTCTAAATGGTGATAAATTATAGGCATTATAAAAAGTGAGACTGATGTCGTTATTGAAAGTAAAGATATCAAAAGTATGATTTTATCTACAAGAATAAAGCTGGCAGAGGAACTTATCGAGATATTTAACAGAAATCCAAATAGAAAACCTGAAAAAGATGTTAAAATTGCACTCTCTCTTAATACTGCTCCATAGTCTTTGACCAAATCATCTTTACGTTTTTTTCTTCATCATCTTTGTCAACCAATTTTTCTATCCAAAACATGCATAACTTTAATCACAAATGAGGCTTTCCATTTCCACTATTTAGTTAAAGACAAAAGTGGGTAAAAAAATGATATACCATGAGCTACAAGGCAGTAATTGTTGAAATTGCTACAACAAAATACGAAACTGATAGAGAACTTATTTCTGTAGCAATGGAACGACTTCAATTATCTTGTGGAATAAAAGATGGCTTTTTGATAAGTGATCCAATGGAAAGATTTGGATGGGCTTTTTTTAAAATATTATTCAAAGTAGAATTACTTCTTGCTATGCAACAAAAGCTAGCGGATCAAATTGCAATCTCGAAAGGAAAAAAAACACGAAGATAAATTTATCAATTTTCTAATAAATTATTTTGAATATAATAATTGTAAAGTAAAAGTAAAACTATTGGAATCTTAAACTCTTCTTCCTCTTTTACCGCCTTTCTTGCGGGTTGTGTCATGTGGTATTGGAGTTACATCGTCTATTCTTCCAATCTTAAAGCCACCTCTTGCTAGTGCTCTTATTGCTGCTTGTGCTCCTGGGCCTGGAACTCTAGCTCCTACTCCGCCTACTGCTCTTACTCTAATGTGAAGACCAGTAAAGCCTCTATCATGTGCAACTTCAACAACAGCACCTGTGGATTTCATGGCTGCATATGGAGATGATTCGTATCTGTCTGCATTTACATGTCTTCCTCCAGAACTAATTGCGACAGTTTCGGCACCAGAAAGATCTGTGATGTGAACAATTGTATTGTTATAACTACTATAGATGTGGGCAATTCCCCATTTTTCTTTAGCTTCTTGTTCTGACAACATTTCAAAAGCCACTTATGGGTTTAAAAAACATTAGGATTTGAAATGAAGCCAGCCACATTTTTTCACGGGAATTAGTTTGTTTCCTTGATAGTAAACGACATTTCGACCATTTGTAACATATCCAATTTCAAACAAGGGCGTTTTGTACATCTTTGCTATTTGTCTAACTTTGTCTAAATTATGTCCTGATACGGTAGCTACAATTTCATATTCTTCACCGCCGCAAAAAACAAGATCTGCTAATTTGATTTTATTTGTATTTGCAAACTTTTCTACATCTGGTTTGGTAGGAAGTTTTGTAATTACAAATTTTTTTCTACTCTGTCTGCTCATCTCGTTTAAAGTAGCAGATAATCCATCACTTGAATCCATTGACGATGAAATATAGTCTGAAATTCCTAAACCAAATTCTAATCTTGGGGTTGGTTTGTTTACATGTTGTTTACATTTTTTAGTAAACTTTGCATCTGCTTTAAGATGAGCTAAAATGATTTTCAATCCGGCAGAACAATAACCAAATGGGCCAGATGTAATAATAACATCATTTATTCTTGCGCCATTTCGTTTGACTATTTTTTTTGAAATGCCAAACATAGATACGTCAATTACTATTTCCTTTCCCTCATTTACATCTCCACCAACAATTTTGACGCCATATTCTTTTGATGCCATGGAAAAACCAGCAGCCAACTTCTTTATTTTGGATCTGGAAAATCCTTTTGGAATTGCAAGGGAAACAGTAGCATATTGCGGCTTTATCCCCTTACAGGCAAAGTCACTCACACATGCAACCATACTTTTTCTAGCAATCTCATTAATTTTCATGCCAGGAGGCACATCTGTACTTTCAACTAACATATCTGATTTGGCTATAACGATAGCTTTGTTCATTCTCAGAATTTCTACATCCTCAGGTACGAATTTTGACTTTCTTCTAAAACTTTGCTGAAATATTTTAATTATTTCTATTTCGTCTGGCTTGTTCATAGCTTTGATTAACTAACTCTGTAACTTGTTTCTGAATAGATCTTGCTTTTTTCAAATTATTTGATTCAGTGGATATTCTTATGATATGTTCAGTATTTGATTGTCTTACTAATGCCCAGCTATCTTCGTCAATGATTGATTTTATTCCGTCAAGTGTAATTATTTCGCTGTATTGTTTTTTCATTTTGCCTAACAAAATTTGTAATGTTTTTTTATGAAATACCGATCCTACTTCAACTTTAGTTCTTAATTGGAAATATTGCTCCATGAATTTCATGACATCAGTAAAGGTTTTGGTTCCAAGCATACCAGCTATTAGTCCACTAGTCAATATTCCATCTCTACACATGTTGAATTCTGGCAAGATAAATCCTGCACTGCTTCCTTCGCCTCCTGCATGTGACTTGGTTTTTATCATTAAATCTACCACATTTGCTTCTCCTACTTTTGATCTTTGAACTTGACCTCCATGCGTTTTGATAAATTTCTCAATAGAAACACTAGTATCTATACTCAAAACAAAGCGCTTGTATCCTATCTCAAGTGCTTTTGCAATGCCTAAACCAAGAGTTATGTCCGGTGCTTGTTTTTTTCCGTTTTTTACAACTACTAATCTATCTCCATCAAGATCAAATGCAAATCCTATGTCGCACTTTTTTGTTGCTAAACATAGCTCTGTAAGGTTCTCATATGTGGGATCAGGACCATGTGAAGAAATTCCAGGCTTTCCATTGATTTTCTGTATCTTACAACCAAGAGTTTCAAGCATTTTTGGTGCAACTTCAAATGCTGCCCCGCCACCAACATCTATTGCAACTTTTGGTGATCCTTTTACCTTGCCAACTAATTTTATGGCATCTGATATGTATTTAGAATTTGTCTCGAATTCTAAACCGATTTTTTCTTTTGAAAACTTGTTTTCCCGAGTAATCCATTCTAATTCTTTTTCATTTATACCTCTTCCATTTATGATGAATTTTAGGCCATTCCACTGCAGGGGGTTGTGTGACGAAGTGATTATGATACCACTTCCATATCTTCGTGATTCTCTAAAAGCCACAGGTGTTGGTGCAATTCCTAAATTGTATACATCAAGTCCTCTTTCCATCAAAGAAGCAATGACAACCTCGCTTACAATTTTACTTGAAGGTCTTGTATCTTGAGCAACAACACATTTTTTTGATTTTACTAACAAAGAAAAATTCTGGCAAAATTTTATTATATCAGTAAGGTTTAGGTCACGACCAAAAATTCCTCTCACCCCAGAGATGGATACTTTCAATGAATCCAAAGCACAAAGGCTTTTTATAAACTCTGATGACATTGCGAACCATTGCCTCGATAGCTCAGCCTGGTAGAGCGAACGCCTCGTAAGCGTTAGGCCGTGGGATCGAATCCCACTCGAGGCTTTATCATTAAAATTGAATTTTTATTATTTTTCTGTTACAATAACTGTCTAATTTGGAAAGTTTTATTATTAAAATTAAATCTATAAACTAAGACTCTTTTTTTTGGATTCCTCAAGATTCTCTATATCTATTTCTAGTTCCTTACCCAATCCTTTCCACCAATCTGAAATATCTGCCACGTCTTTCCTCTTTTCTTACACCAAGATCCACCTTTATAGATCTGTCGATTTTCTTCTACTCGATTAATTTAAATGAAAAATTCATTTGTATAAATAAAAAGAAACAGCGATCAAAAGATTTACTCAAAAATTTTCAAACATTGTTCTCTTTAGCTTTTTTCTTTTTTGCTCTGTACATGACAACTCCTAAAGTACCAACAGCACAAAGCCAAAAAAGCGTCATGTTAGGACCACTTGATCCTCCGCCAAACATGGCATAAATCATACCTCCTATCAAAGCAAAACCAATGGCTTCTAGTGTTTTACTCATAAATTTCTAAAATCTGCGTATTATATTAAAGATCAAAAATAGATTAGTTTTAAAATATTCACTATGGCGTGTTTTGGATTTAAAGATCTAAACCAAAAGTATCTGCAAGGGTTTGGAAGTTCTTGTATGATTCCAAGTATTGTTTGCCCTTTGGGGTTATGACAAAGGCATTTTTGCCATCAAATTCGATTTTGTTTATTAGATTTGCGCCAGTAAGATTATCGATAAATTTGCTTAGTCTAGAATGTGAAAGATTAGCTTTTGTTAAAAGCGAGGTTACGTTTATGCCGTTTGCTCCACTCTCTTCAGTAACTGTAAGTAAATCACTTACTATCTGCATACTAGTTCTATAGGTGACCATATTTAATGAACATATGATTTGGTGATATAAGGGTATTACGCTGATCTTCAACTATTATACGAAGAATATTAGCTATCCTCATCTAGAAAGACCTGAATGCAAGAGTTTTATCCATTTTTAACGCAATAATAATGTGAATTTTGAATGTATCCAAGATTGCTCAAACTGTTGTATTGAAAGAGAATATTATCCTACAATAAAGTTTGGTAAAATAGGCGTTCTAATTTTACCTGAAGAAAAGGAAAAAATAGAATCATATGCAAAAATCCACAATCTAGAAATTTCAATTCTTCCACGTATTGGTATTTCGCATGAAAAATCTGATGGACCCACAGAAATTATTGCATATCAGTTAATGGGAAAAGACTCTAACGGTAATACTTGTCCTTTTTTGGATACTGAAAGTAGTGAAAGATCTCCGCACGGTGGGTATAAGTGTAAAATATATCAAAACAGACCCTTTGCTTGCAAAGCATATCCTGTAATTGAATCATCACCTGTAGTTTTGGATTCAAAGTGCAAATTTTGTGAAAAGTGTGGGACTACTGCTACAAATGTAAATCAAGAAATGGAGTCACTTGTTAATATTAAAAATAAAATGAAAACAACTGCTCCTTTTGTGTGGAGATACGCTACTGGTATAGGTGATGAACACAATAAAAATAAAATTGCAACTGGTTGGTTTTTAGAAATTTAAGATTTGTTTACTCTTTCATGAGTTCCTGGATAAGTTTCAAAGATTTTTTGTGAATAACATTTACTACACAAAAATCCTTTGATATTCCATTTTTCCATTGGATGATAGACATGATCCAATGGTCCATTACATAGGGAACATTTTTGATTTTCTTCCAACGTGATAATATTTCTTAATTTTCGTTATAAAAATCATGTTAAATACTACTATTTTATAGAATAAAACTGCGGTAGACTGGATGGCTAGATGCGGACCTCCTGCAAGAGACCTTATCGGTCACCCATCTGCCGCTATTTGTTTTAAAAACTTAGAAAAGATCTTGTACTATCTTTTTTATACTGCCTATCTCGTCTTCTTCTTGTTTTATCTTCTTTTCAATTACTCGTATCATGGCATCTTGCCATACATGATGAGAAAAGAAATTATGATACGTATTTGCAGCAGTCATCTCATCATCTACAACTGTATCCTCTAGAAATTTTGTTACGATGATATCCGTGAGTTTTAAAATTCGTTGATTTAGTTTAAAACTCTTGAAAATGGGTTCAAGCTTGGCTATATCTTCCTTGAAATCCCCTTTCGTGAGTAGAATTTTTTCATGTAGAATTTTAAAGTATACTGCTACAAAAAAGAGTGTTGCATATCTCTTTGTCTTATGACCACCTTTCTTTCCATAATTTAGTATTCTCTTGGCATATTCTTTTACAATGTATGGATACAAAAGTAATCTTAAATCGTCTTTGAGTCTCTCATTGAAAACTTCATCATATTTGCTGCCGCGTGGCAAAAATTGTGCAGGAGAGCTGTATGACTCTGTAGGGCGTTGTTCTATTCCAGCTACAAATGCCTGTATGGCATCTTTTGCAACAATTACTTTTTTGTGATTTTCAGGAAGATACTTGTTATATGTTGAATCTCCGCCAAACTCACTTTGCTGTGATTTTGCCTTGGAATCAAAAGAACCAGCTTGAATCTCATAGAAATACCCAAAGTTTTCCATTTGTGATTTAATTGATTTGTGGAAATCCATAAGGGAAACCAAATCTTTTCCTCTCACTGCATTTTGGGAATTTCTATATTTTGTAATGTTATTTTGATCTTGTTCATCAGCAGCTTTGATAATTGTTACCGTTATACTGCCCTCTAGATTATGGGTACGTTTTGCATGATCTAAAATCGAATTTGATGTCTGAGCACCGTTTACTATTTGTGGTGCATGTAAAAGTATTGCATTTTCCTCCAATTCTTCAAAGTCACTTACCACAATGGTGATTCCATTGTTATAATAGAAAAATTTGTTAGGTGATTCCTGAAGGGTCTCTCTCAGACCTTTATTCACCGTTGTTTTAAATTGCATCCATTGTCTAATATTAGATTCAAAAACATAATCTCGGTTTTTTGTAACAAAGTTTGTTAATTCTCTTAGTTTTAAAATTCCAAGTAGAGTGTTTTGATATTTCAGTTTACTTTCAAGTTTTATCGAAGCTTTTTTACCTGCAGCCGGTTTTTTTATTCTATCCCAGAGTCGTTGAACGATTATTTCAATATCAAATATCTCAAGTGACTCTTGATTCTGATATTCTACTTTTTGATCTGTAACATATACGCATTCAACTTTTAGATTTTTTTCTCGTATTTGAGTTACCAAGCGAGCGAGTTCTGGCCGCATTTTTGTAATGTCTTTGTATTGTAAGTTCCTGACATCTTCTTTGAACTTGGCAATTGCTTCCATGGAATGCGAAGTGCCATACTTGGATTGAAAAAGATAAATTTTATCATCAGAAAAGTCAACTGGAAGATATGCGTCTATGCCTAGATCATTTGCACCATCTACTATGGCATCAGTTGCGTCATCTTCGGTTGCTTCAAAAACCCTAGTGAGCACCCAATGAAGAAAGTTATGCCCTTTTTCTACTTCATTTTGTGCATCTTCTGAATACTCCTTTATACTATCTCGAATATTTTGCGCAAAACCTTCTAGAGGCTGTCCATTTGTAATTTGTTGTAAAACAGGACGTGCACCAGGGATGAATTCTAATAACCCGTTAGATCTTTCCGTCAAACTAGAATGATTAGAAATTGGTGTATTTAGAGAAGTTGGTTATTATGATATAATAAAAGGTGAGGAAGGGATTCGAACCCCTATAGATTCGCTTTGCAGGCGAACGCATAGCCGCTCTGCCACCTCACCGCACTCAAAAAAGATTTCAATGAACAATTAAATCTTTTAGATCAGAATTTTGCAAACTGTTTTGCAGCAAGCCTGACGTCTTCAGCTTTTACAGTCTTTCTTCCTGCATGTCCTGACATGTCAACAGCACTTTTTGCTATCGCAACTCCAATTTCTTCTAGAATTCTTCTTAATTCATCTGCTGATTCATCACTAACTCGTTCTGCTCCAGATTTTTTTAAAATACGGTACATTACGGAAAGACCAAATTCAGATGATGCCATGTGATGATTTTTCTTAACTTTCATAAAAGACTTCAAGTGGAAAAAAACCTACGTAGGAATCGATTTCTACAGACTAATTCAATGTCGCCTTTTTATCTAGATTTCATGTGTTACTATTTTAAGGACAAAAACAAAGGTTTTGCATGAGTTGGCTTACTGATGCCCACATTCATCTTTCTGATGATGAATTTTCAAAAGATTTGCCATTTATTATTAATTGTATGGATAAATTGAGAATACGAGCTTGCTGTGTATCCATGGATCTTCAAAGTTCAAAAAAAACACTTGAAGTTAGTAAGAAAACCAATCTGATATTGCCATTTATTGGTATCCATCCTGAGAAAGCATCTTCAAATGATTTAGAGTCGGTGGTCAATCTAATAGAAGAAAATTCAAAATATATTTCTGGAATAGGTGAAATAGGACTTGACAAAACATATGTTTCAGATGAAATTGGATTCAAAGATCAAGAACTGGTTTTCCATAAAATGCTATCATTAGCTGAAAAACTGAAAAAACCAATCTCCATTCACTCTAGGACAACATTAGAGGAAATATTGTCTATATTACCATCTTATTCGATTTATGGCATCTTATTGCATTGGTTTGCAGGTAGTAAAAAACAACTAAAAACAGTAATGGAACGTGAGTATTTTGTTTCATATGGACCTGCTATGCTATATGCAAAAGATAAACAAGTTTTACTTTCGGAAACTAGCGTAGAAAGAATTCTTGTAGAAACAGACGGTCCTGTGAAATTTTCAAGATGCTTTGGATTTAAAGTAGGACAGATAGCTTTTCTTCCAAGTGTTGTATTTTGTGCTGCAAAAGTCTTACACACAACGTATGATGATATTTCCAATCAATTAGAGCAAAATTGTAAGCACTATCTTGGTGTATAGGTATAAAAAACCCCTGCTGCCCATCGAAGACGTGAACAGAATCAAACGAATTTCAACAGAGGTACTAGCTATCTATAAAGAGAAATTCGGAACTGATTTTGCACAAAATAAAAAAGCCCTCGATCAAGTTGCTATTGTTAGATCTAAAGGCCTCAAAAATGAGATTGCAGGATACATTACGACATACATTAAGCGTGAGATTGAAGAACAAAATGAGAAAGAAGCTCAAAGAATAGAAGCAACAGAATCTGTTGAGCCAGAAGGACTAGAAGAAGAAATATTAAATTAATTTTATATCTGAATTTGCTCTTGTCATCTTGATCAGAAATTCAATATAGGTAAGAATCTACATTTGATTAATGATAACGATAAAACTTCTGGGAGGTGCAAAAAAATCCTTTTCTACAGATAAATTAGAAATTGATAATGACTTCATATCAGTATCTGAATTAATAGAACTCCTTCAGGAAAGGATTCCAAAAAACTTGCCACAATTAGATATAAAAAACATGTTAATTGCAATCAACGGTATTGATTCTTCTACCTTGGAAGGCTTGGCAACTATTCTCAAGGATAGAGATGTAATTAGTATAATTCCTATAATTCACGGTGGAAATGTGAAAAGAATGTGGTTTAACATATTCAAAACTAGAATAGAATTGATAGGAATAAAAAATGATTTTGATGATCCAATAAAATTTCTTGAAGATTTACGTCAAAAGCACACAGATTTGATAATTCAAGGCATATGTTCTACTTATGTTCTGAACTTGGAACATGCAAAAAAAGTAATTACAATTTCTCTTGCAGCTCAAAAAACTGATAGTATGCTTTCAAACAAACTTGAAACAGACACTTTAATGCGATTTGCCTGTACGAGACAAATTAATGAGGCAATTCAAAAAGTTGGCATGAAAAGACGAGAAAATTTTATTTTGATAGCAATTGGAAAAAAACCATCTCTTGATAAACTATATTTCTCATTGGAACATCTCTTGACATCCATTGTTTTTTCCAAAAAATAACTCTAATTTTCTGAAAAAAGAATTCAGAATATCTGCAAAACAGTTACAATCCGTAGTGTCTATTACTCCCCTTGAGGATTTGCTTGCAGAAAAATCAGCTATACTATTCAGATAAACTGCGTTTTAGTTTTTGAGTACTCAAAACATCATTTTCTTTTAATATTGAAATACCAGTCTTGTTTCCAAGAATCTCTATTAGTATTATCCAATCAAATTTTTCAAGGGATACTTTGTTATCTATCTTATCTGCAATCGCATCAATTATTTCCTTTGTTGAAATGGCAGAATGTCTCTTTTCAACTGTTATTCTATAGGTATCTTCAACTCTCATTATTTTTGCATGATTGAGTACAGAATTCACTATGTTTTGTTTTTCAGTAATTACTGTTTCCTGGATAGGTATAATCCTATGACAATATCTCATACTCCACGGTTCTTCCAGTATTTTTTCTTGAATTTTTTTAATTACTAAAAATGGTTCAAGTGTAGTAATACAAGTCACAATCCCTGAAAGATTTGTTATGCTTATCTTGCTGTTATTGTCTCCAAAACTTTCTAGAATTGTGGTTATCTCTTGAGCAGCTTCATCTTCAAGATGGCGACTAGACGTTACAATTAGATTCAAAGTAATGCTGTTAGCTCCGGTTTGGTTATTTTTCCAGGTCTTAATATTTTCAAATTACCTTCAACTATTTCTACAACTGTGGATTCACTAGAATTTAATATTCTTCCACCATCTAAGAAAACATCGAATCCTGAAAAATTCTCTAGTACTTCCTTTGAATCAGAAAATGATGGATTTCCAGAATAATTTGCGCTAGTTCCAACTATGATTTTACATTCCTTCAAAAGTGATAGAATACATGTGTGATTAGGAACTCGTACAGCAATTTTATCATCTAACTTCATAGATTCGCTAATTTCCTTATCTTTTAATTTTAAAACTAGGGTTACTGGTCCTGGCCAGAACATATCTGCGATTTTATTAGATAATTTATCAAATATAGCAATTTTTGATATCTCTTCTTTTGAGTATCCAAGGACGGGCAAATTTTTGGATTCTGACCTTTTCTTTATCCTATAGATCGCATCAACAGCTTTTGGATTTCGCGGATCGCATCCTATGCCATAAACTGTATCTGTAGGAAACACAATTAGACCACCTTTCTTTACTGTAATGGCAGCTAATTTGATCCCATCTGGATCGCAAGCGACAATCACAATTTTTTCAAAAGGATATGAAGTAAATTATGTCTTGTTATTAAACAATATAAGATTGGTTGACGTAACCATATCCATGGATGAAGAAATTCAACAATGTCAATGTCCACCTGGAGGCGAAACATATGTCAATGAAGATGGTATGGACATCTGTGTTTCATGTAGTGGTTGGGTAGGATCTTCCGTCTAAAAGATTATTGTTGAAACAACATGTCAGCGGAACTTCAATTATCTACATTTTATGTTTCAAAACCAAAAATAGATGCCAACCTAAATCCTTAATAGTAATTTACTTTTGTCTACTGACGATGTCCGATGAATTAGATAATAACTTTGAGGATGATTTTGATGATGATATAGAAGACGAAGAAGATGTAGAAGAAGATAAAAGCTAAATTCTTAAACCGAATGTTTCTGCAAATTCTCTAAATCCGCGATATGCTTGCAAAAATTCTCTTCCTCTTGAACTGATCTTATACTTGCATGCTCTATCCGAACTTGTTTGTTCTAAAAGGCCTTGCTGCACTAATGTTTCTAAAATTTTTGATATTCTTCCATAAGAGATGTTAGCTTTTCGTATGAGATAGGTAACACTGGCACCAGTCTCATCTGGTACCTCATCTCTTGTAGTGGTAAGTATGTCCCCAATTATACTCATGTGTGTTCTATATACTGCCGCCAAATTTCATACCTCTCAATGGAACTTTGGAAATGGGTACAAACAGTGCTCCCAATCCTACTATCTTAGTTGAGATTGATATCACATAAAGGATTGATTTTGGAAACACTACGGAATACCATCCAAGAAATTCTCCTAATGCAAGGAGCCCTAGACCAGAAGCAACGAAAATCGTACTAGTCTTCCTATTTTCCATATATGACATTATTGTCTCTATTGTCCCATATACCAGTAGGATAAAAGAAATTGACCTTATAATATGCTCAATTGAATTACCTGGAATGATAAAAAGTGGTACAACAATTGATTTCAAATATCTTGATTTGGGGAAAAATGACTTGATGCCATGAGAAAACGCGATAAAAAAATATCCCACTGTCTGAATTCCAATTCCTAAAGTTTGTATTCCTGGTTCTATTTTTCCAGAATGAATGAAAAAAGAATCGCCAATGTATCCCAAACCTACAACCCCAAATCCTATACTTATTGACAAAAAAGCAATTGTTAAACGGAAAAGTGTTGGGCTTCCAGTATTTTTAAAACCAATATGTGCAAAAATTCCTATGAGCAGACCTACTCCAAAACCTACTAGATTAAGAATTATTTCAAGTACAAATTCCAACTAATCGCAGTATCATTCAAAATTAATTAAGTCTTACAGGTAAATTTTTTCTACCAATCGTCAAGAGTTCCAGCTGTGGTACCTTCTGTAGCAGAAGCATAATCTCCTAGAACATCAGAATATCTGGCATCTTTGTATGTAAGATATTTTACATATTCACCATATGTCATATCAAGTGAGCAATGTGAACACTTGACAAATGAAAAATCGTCTCCCATC
>Ga0207121_1108_pt1 | contig 14029 bp, 20 predicted proteins | sample Alteio_BWMinHeat_41_FD_153513 | JGI IMG/M metagenome (GOLD analysis project Ga0207121, IMG submission 153513) | Enriched cells from forest soil in Barre Woods Harvard Forest LTER site, Petersham, Massachusetts, United States -... | ecosystem: Environmental > Terrestrial > Soil > Temperate forest >... | reverse complement strand
AAACCTCCCGGTAATCTTCTTTACGGCCTCCTGTTTCCCAATATTCCAGATGCTTATACACATTCTCCATCTGTACAATGGCCCCATCAACCAACACACCGATAGAAATGGCTATCCCGGCCAAGGACATGATATTCGATGTCAGATGCATACCAAACAAAGGGATAAACGCCAAAATGACTGCAACCGGAATGGTGATGATCGGGATAAAAGCTGATGGAAAATGCCAAAGGAAAAATAAGATCACCAAGCTCACGATAATCATCTCTTCGGTCAGCTGATGCCTTAAATTCTCAATGGCCCTTAAGATCAATTCTGAACGGTCATACGTGACCTTGATCTCAACGCCTTCAGGTAAAGACGATTGGATCTCTTTCATCTTTTCTTTTACCCTGGTGATGACATTCAACGCATTTTCACCGAAACGCATAACTACCGTTCCACCGACAACATCCCCCTGCCCGTCCAGGTCAGAAAGACCACGCCGTAATTCAGGGCCTATACCAACCCTGGCCACATCCTTAACAAGAATCGGTGTTCCATTTTGGTCTATACTGACCACTGTTTGTTCAAGGTCTTTAATAGATTTCACATACCCATGCCCTCGCACCATGTATTCCGCACCGCTGAATTCCAAAAGCCCGCCGCCGGACTCTTCATTACCGTTCTTTACAGCGTCAATAAGTTTGGTGATCGGAATGTTATAAACCAATAACTTATTGGGATCAGCGGTGACTTGATATTGCTTAACAAAGCCTCCTAATGAAGCCACCTCAGCTACCCCGGGCACACTTTGAAGATGGTAACGCAAATACCAATCCTGATAACTACGCAACTGCTGCAAATCATGCTTGCCTGTCTTATCAACGAGCACATACTGGTACACCCAGCCAACACCTGTGGCATCGGGCCCCAGTTCTGTTTTGACCCCTTCCGGAAGGCGCGGGATAATTTTACTTAAATATTCCAACACCCGGCTGCGTGCCCAATAAATATCCGTACCGTCTTTAAAAATGACATAAACATAGGAAAACCCGAAATCAGAAAATCCACGTATCGCTTTGACCCCGGGAACTCCTAATAAGGAAGAAACAATTGGGTACGTGACTTGATCCTCAATAATGTCCGGGCTGCGGTCCCAGCGTGAATAAATAATGACCTGTGAATCAGAAAGGTCAGGGATAGCATCTAATGGAATATTTTGGATAGACCAGATGGCCGCTATCAAAGAAGCAGCCACACAAAGAAGTATCAAATATTTATTTTGGGCTGAAAAGCCAATCAGCCGCTCGATCCAACCCTCTTTTTTTTCTTGTGTTTTATCCATTACTGTCCCCTCCTGCCGCAGCCGCTGTGTCCGCTTGCAAACCAGCCTGCACCCGGCTTTCAGAATCCAAAAGGAAATTGCCGCTGACTACAATGCGCTCACCTTCTTTCAAACCTGACTTGACTTCAAATCCATCATCGGTTTCCCAACCGCTTTGGATTTCCCGTGGTTCAAATGTTCCTTCATTTTTTTGAACAAATACGATCTTACGCACCCCCGTATCCATAACCGCGTCCCTGGGCACAACGATGGCCTCGTCTAATTCCACAGGCATAGACACATTAACAAACATGTTGGAAAAAAGTTTACTTTCGGTGTAAACACAAATACGCACCCGCGTCGTCCTGGATGTGGAATCAATAATCGGGTCAATGCTTTGCACCACCCCCTCGAATATCTCATGTAAATCAGGCACCTCTATAATGGCCTTCTGCCCGACATTGATAAATCCCAAATCTGGCCCAAAGACCTCTGCAAACACCTGTCCCACGCACCAAGCATTTGTTTAAATTCCTTCCCTCAATGTTCTGGATTTATTTTCTCCCCATGGTCTTGTCCACCTGCGGCATTATCGATGCTAAAAGTCCGTTATACGGGGGGATCACCAAACTTCTTTTGCCTCCGGCGCTTTTTTTGCTCTTGTTCAACGTGGATTTCAAAGCTATTTCCCGTCTGGGGCCTGCCGCGCTGGTGATGTTTTTTGCCGGGTCATTCGGTATTGTGCTGGGCATGGTCATCAGTTTTATTATTTTTAAACCTTTGGTCGGAGCGCAATTTTGGTCAGGTTTTGGCGCTTTGTCCGCTTCCTGGACAGGGGGCAGTGCTAATATGATCGCGGTCAAAGAAGCGTTAAATACGCCTGACGCTGTTTTCTTCCCCATGGTCATTGTGGACACCATTGTGCCGTATGTGTGGATGGGTATTTTGGTTGCTTTTGCCTCACGGCAAAAAAGTTTTGATACCTGGAACCGTTCTGACCGTCGGATTTTAGATGATTTAGCCAAACGTACCGAGCATTTTTTAAAACAAAAAAATCAGACCGTAGATCCAGTGAAAGCGATTTTGATCATAGCGCTGGCCTTGGCTTTAGGCTGGGCCTGCCGGTCATTATCTATTCATTTACCGACGTGCAAGGATGTGCTTTCACCTTACGCCTGGACCATTATCCTGGTCACTACCATCGCTATTATTTTTTCCATGACACCGGTAAGCCGTATCCCGCGCACAGGTGCCAACAAATTCGGCAAATGGACATTATATTTTGTGCTTACTTCCATTGCGCACCAGATCAATGAATATTTTAGATTGGGACAAAAAGATAAAATTTTCTTTGGGGTCCACCGCAAGGGCCTGCTTGAACATAAAAGAAGCTTTTGCAAATTCCCCCCTTTGGCCGTAAATAATACCGAGACCAAAAAGAGGCTGAAAAAAATCATGATTTAAGGCAATTGATTTTTGAAAAAAATCTTCTGCTTTTTGCTGTTCATGATGATGGTAGTAACAAAAACCCAGTAAATAATAAACATCGGCCCGGCCGCCGAAATACCGGTTTATTTTCTGAAAATAAGAAATATCGTCATCCAGCTGGTTGTTATCAACGGTATTCCCGGGACTTTCAATCTTAAAAAGGGGGTCAAAAGAAGACGGTTGAAATTGGTTGATCGTTGTTAACTGCGCCCGATGATATTCTTTGTAAAGGACGGACGATAAACAAAAAAAGACGCACGATGTGGTCAAAATTTTAAAGATGAGGTTCTTTTTTCTTAAAAGAATTTCCATGCCCAGATATTGTAACGTAAAAAAGCCATGACATAAAGGCCTGCCATGACCATGGCCATGTTCAAGCGAAGCCATGGCCGGTCCCTTAAGGCCTCGATAAGGTCAAACGTAAATACAGCCAAACAGATGATTGAAACAGGCGTAAGGAACAAAAAATAACGGTAAGAAATCTCGAAACCTTCTTTATCAGGAGTCACGCTGCTCTGCAATACCCCTAAGATCGAAAAAGCCATCAGTAACATTGATAACAAATAAACAGCGCATCTTTGTCCTTTAAGCATGAAGGATGCCCCGAGATGGTCTTTGACAAAAAATAAGAAAAAATAAATACCCATCACAGAGAACCATTCCGGCGGCATACAGGTAAAGATCAATTGGGAAGGAGGAGAACTAAACCAATAATGCGATTTGATGGCAAGAGCATGGTAAAAAATCCCTATGACCATTGGAATGACGGTGAGATTGATGTAGATGAGCCAACGTGGCCTTTGAAAAATACCAAGAAGCAGGGAAACGATAAAAACTTGAGGCAACGCAAAGGCTATGTCCAAGACAAGCAAATAATGGATAATGATCATTCCAACCCAAGAACGTCTACTGTCTTGGCCTTGCCGTGTGATAATCAAAAATAGCAGCGTTTGGCATGTTGTTAAAAGCACCCAAAGGGCATACGGGCGCGCTTCAGCCCAGAAATGCCAAAGATCATAGATAGGCGATGTCAGGGCAATCAACAAGCCAGCGGCTGCGGCCCCCCATGAGTAAAACTCAGCAAAAAAATAAAAAATCAAAACAAAGGTCAGGGACATGCAGATGTCAGGGGCGATGCGCAGAAGGATTTTTTGGTCCATGTGGTGCGGACTTAAATCGCAGACAATCTTTTGTAAAATATAAAACAGCGGGCAATTATTACCTTCCCGGATACCCCCTTCGATGATCTGAAGGTAGGATAATCCTTGGACCACGCCGTTCTGGCTGTAAACCTCATCGATCCACAAGGGTTTTTGGGACGCTAAAAAAAGACCTGTTTTTAAAAAAAATAAAAAAAGTACTGCGGCAATGACGGGCAAAAAATATTTTTTATGGCGCCCATACGACGGCATAATCAAACCAAGGGGTCTTTAGGGACGTTTGATCTTCTTGATTTTATACTTTAAGACCCCCGCCGGCACCTTGATCTCCAGGGACTCTCCTGCCTTGTGGCCTAATAAACCCTTGCCGATAGGCGAATAAATAGAGATCTTATTTTCTTCGTAACTAGCTTCTTCCGGCGATACAAGCATATAGGTCAATTCTTCGTCGTTGTCTAAGTCCTGCATGGTAACAATGGCGCCGATGAAGATTTTATCCGACGGGATATTCTCATTCTCGATAATGCGCACGTTGGCCAGTTTCCCTTCCAGATCGGCAATGCGCGATTCATTATGCGCCTGAGCCTCCTTGGCTGCGTCATATTCCGCGTTCTCGGAAATGTCACCTTGGGCGCGGGCCTCGCCGATGGCCTTGGCGATCTTCTGACGCTCAGTGGTCTTGAGAACTTCCAGTTGGACCTGAAGTTTGTGAAAACCCGCTCTGGTTAAATAAACTTCATTGCCCATACTACATCGCCTCGATGGCCTTGATCATGATCGGGACCACGGCTTGTGATTCCTCCTTGGTCATGCGGCCTAATTTGGTAAAACTCCACTGGCCGTCGATCTGGTTTTCACGGGTGACCTGCAGTTTCTTGGGGGCGCCGTTATAAGAATAGACCCCGACGCTGATGCGGGTGTTTTGAAAATCAATCACCTCTTTAAACGATGATACATCCAATGTTTGATCGTAAGGCATTTTTCTGTCCTTTCATTAAAAAAAGTTAAAAATCACGACAATCCCGGCAAATTAAGCCCGGGCATATTTTTCATTTTATTGGCCGCCGCCTGCTGTGAACGCTTGATGGCGGTATTCAAGTTCTTTAAAAGGTCCATTTGGATGCGGTTCTTGTTGCCGGCATTCAAAAGCCCTTCTTCGATCTCAATGGACTGGAATATCTGAGCTCCATTGACAACCACCTTGATGCCGCGGGTCTCCTGAACCTCGAGGATGGTGGCTTCTAACTCTTTTTTGAGTATGTCCGCCTGCTTTCTCATTTCCATCAGCTTCTTGACTTGGTCTAACATGAAATCTCCTAGAATTTATATGATTTAAAGAAACTAATTTATACCTTAACTTTTAATCTTTTGCAAGAAAGATTCACTCTTGTCATTGAAACCTTGCGGCCAGCTCGTATAAACTGGTCACCAAAAATCATTGCACAAACAACATAATAAAAAAAACAATAATAGGTGAAATGTCCAGCGGCAAAGGCGGCAACAGGCGGCGAACCGGCTCCAAAACGGGATCAGTGACCCTCCTTAAAAATTCTACTATCGGGTTCAACGGATCAGCATTGACCCAGCTTATCAAAGCACGTATTAAAATCAACCAATACATGATAGTCAAAATAATACTGACCACTGACGCCAGCGCACCTATAAAATTACCTAAAACAAACATACGACATTCTCCTTAAAAAACTTTAAATAAACTACCTTCCAGCAATTTTTCATTGATCCGGTTAAGAAGTTCCTTGGTCTTGTAGGAAACATCCTTCCAGTCGTGCAGCACATCCTGGACGCCCTGGCTGGTCGCCTGCAGGGAAACGGCCGAACTGGTAATGACCGCCGCCATGTCTTCCACGTCCAAGGGGTCACGGCCGATGATCGGAGCGCTGAGGTCAAAGGCTTTTAAAGAATGGTCCTCGCTGATCTCAATGAGCTTCTGGCCCAAGACACCCTCGGTCATGATGCTGATCTTGGAACATTTGAGGAACTCGAATTCATATTTCTTGAAAATATCCAAACGCACCTTAAGGCTGTGTCCTTCGATAGGCTGGCTCAAAAAGTCAACGGCCCCCACAACACCGACATCGACCCCGGAAATACGGATGGGGGCCCCCTCAACCAGGCCGCCAACCTGGTTAAACAGGGCAATGACCTGGAACTTGGGCTCCCACAGGCCGCGGTCAATACCGATAAAAAACACACTGACCGCGATCAGGCTCAAGCCTATGATAAAAAATAACCCTGCTGCTAATTTTTTAAGATGCCCGCCATTGTTCTCCATAAACCTCCCTCAAGCTGTGACCTGCCCGCAAAAATTCCCTTACAAACGGATCCTTTGATTCCTTGATCTGCGCGGCTGTTCCCATGGCTGCAATACGGCTTTCATTGAGAATGATAAGCTTTGTGGCAATACGGAACGAGTTATTCACATCATGCGATGTCATCACCGTGGTTGATCCTATCTGCTGAGAGACATGACGGATCAAATCCGATATATCACGGCTGCGGATAGGGTCCAGACCTGAGGTCGGCTCGTCGCATAACAGGACCTTGGCCCCCAAAACAATGGCACGGGCCAATCCCACCCTTTTTTTCATACCGCCGCTTAGCTCAGAGGGGACCTTGGATTCTGCGTCCTCCAGATCCACCAGTTTTAAGACCTCACGCACGCGCGCGGCTACTTCAAAAGGCTGGAGCTTGGTATGTTCGCGCAAAGGAAAAGCCACATTATCATAAACGTCCATAAAATCGTATAAGGCCCCTTCCTGAAACAAATAACCCATGTTGCAGCGCACCTTCAAAAGCTGGTTTTCTCTCAATACGTCGATGTCTACCCCGTCAATAACGACCCTGCCTTTGTCGGGGAGGATCAAGCCTATCAAATGTTTTAACAGAACGGTTTTTCCCGCCCCGCTTAAACCCAGCACGGAGACGATCTCTCCCCCGGCGACCTCGAAGTTTATGTCCTGCAGGACAGGCTGGCCCCCCAATTTTTTATAAAGGCCTTCGACTTTAATCATTGTCCTTACGCTCCCAATAACGGAACCGATTTTTATCGAATTTCGTAAAAAGGCGCTCGTAGGGTTTAGTGGCTATCCTTTCCACAAAAACCTGGACGCTTTTGTATTCGGTGATCTGGTAAACATCCGGATCTTGCAGGACTTCGTAATCATTGGCCGGGTACCATTTTGACCCGTCATATTCGATCGGCTCTCCGTTGCGTATCCACTCGGCCTCAATGACCGGGGCGGGATAGCTCTGCACCTGGCCGGCATTGCCGGAGTTGACTGAGGTGCACCCACCTGCAAAGCTCAAGGCCGCCAAACAAAAACCCAACACCCACGCCATGCGCTTATTTTCCATAACCTACCCCCAGAATGTTAAAATAATTTTGGTCAAAACCGTATTGGACAAAATCACCGCGATAAGGGAATACGCCACTGCCTTGGTGGTAAATCGGCCGACCCCTATGGCTCCTCCCTGGGTATAAAAACCCTGGTAACAACAAATCCATCCTATGATAACGGCAAAGAAAAAAATCTTGATAAATCCACTGAGAAAATCTACGTAATTCACTGCTTTCAAGGTCTCATGAATATAAAAAGCACCCGGCAAATGTGCCTGGGTCAAGGCAACCCAATACCCACCGGTAATGCCCAAGTATTCAGAAATAATGACTAAAACCGGGAGCACCAGAAGACAAGCCAAAAACCGTGGGATCACCAGATATTCGATAGGGTTGACTCCCATGGCACGGGTGGCCTGGATCTGGTCCTGAATATTCATCGTTCCCAATTCCACAGTTATCCCCGAGCCGACTTTTCCTGAATATATCCATGAGATAAGAACAGGGCCCAGCTCTCGCACCAGGGACAAAGCCACCAGATGGGCCATTAATTCCTTGGCTCCAAAACGCTGTAAAGTAATGAATCCATCCAAACCAAGCGCCGTCCCTATTGCCAAAGAGGTCAATATCACGATCGCAATCGACTGCACGCCCTGTTCGTACATCTGGTTTAAAACTTCATTCCACCGGATGCGGCCGCGGAATATCAGAGACATGATGTCCCCAAAAAAGAAAATGGCCTCGCCGACGCTATGCAGGTATCTTAAAACACTCTTTAGCGCCCGAGGGATCAAAAGGCCCAATTGCTTCAGCTTCATTGCTTTTCTCCCAACCATTTCTGGAAAAGCTCTTTGTTGATCTTCTCCTGGCGGCTTAAAGATATATATTTTCCGCCGGACTCCCGGGGCGTATGAGCCAATGCGGCTTTGGATGTAAAGGCCGCGACACTCATGACACGGGCGCCCAACGAACGCGCATAAAGGAATACGTCTTTATCATCGGAGACAACCACACAACTTTTCTTGGCTGGCATCTCTTCGACCATTCGTTTAATCGTATCGTCCGCTGAGCAGCCTTCCGAAAAAATCACCTGTATCTCCCCGTGAGGAACAGCGCCATAGTGGTCCGGATGGCCATCAAACACCACTGTCACCCTGTTCTTCACGCTCCCTTGAGGGTGTTGAGTATCGATCCACCTCAAAAAAACCTTACGTCCCTCTTCAAGGGGCAGATCTCTGAAGCCTGGGTTCTGCTTGAGGATGTTGTACCCGTCCAGAAGATAGTGTAGTGACATAGAATAACCCGCCTAAAAGACCTGATATGATCGTGAAAGCAGAGGTAATAAGGCTCAAGCTGCCCGCCATCTCAGCTGTCTTACTAGATACGCCATATACCAAATAGAACAAAGACACCCAACCCATTTCCCTGTAACCCAGCCCTCCAATGGAAGGCAGGGACGTCAAGACACAGACAATGGGCGAAAAAATAATAAAATAAACCAACGGGATATTTTGATGCATGCCTTTGGCCGTCAGATAAAATTCTATGGCTAAAATAACCTGCGCAAAAACAGAAATAATAACAGCTTCCCAACCCTTTTGCTGCTTGCCCTTCAAAAGCACGATATCATAATGCAATTTCATCAGGCCTTCTTTGAGTCTAGGCCATCCGGTGAAGGCCTTGCAGGCAAAAGAAAAAATCCGATGGCTAAAAAGTACCACGACAAGGGCCCCGGAAACGGTGCATAGAGCAGCGATGGCCAGGGCTACAACGCCTAATTTACCCTCCGTCATGCTGTGTTTGATGATGCCGTGACCGAAGAAAAAAGCCGCCACCGCCAGGATGACTATCCCTGAGAACCCGGATAAACGGTCCAACACAATGGAAGCAAAAATCTTTGGTTTATGCCCGACTTCCTTGGCCAGGCCCAGGCCCCGGATCACATCACTTCCGACGGTTGAGATCGGCGCGAGATTAAAAAAAAGCGATATAAAAAACCAACGCATGCTGGAGAGCCGTTTGGCCTTAAGCCCAACAGCTTTCATCAATATCCGCCAGCGCCATATGATCAAGAAATTAATCAAAAAGAAAATGATACCGGCCAAGCTCAGGTAACGCATGTCCGATCCCTCGACCGTCTGCCATATGTTCTTGTAATCAATGGTCATAAAAAGCCAGGTCAATAAAGCCAGGCTGCAAAAGCAGGGAAGCACAATTGAAAAAATATTTTTCACTCTCGATGACAATATTACCTGTTCCTTTGCATTCATGATGCTGTTTCCCCTGTCATGGCTGTTGTCATAGCTGCCTGATAACCACGCTCGGCAATATAAGAACTGCGCACCAAAGGCCCACTTTCCACATACACAAAACCCATCTCCAAACCTTTTTGGCGATAATTTTCAAATTCTTGGGGCTTAAAAAAACGCTCGACCGGCAGGTGGCGTTTGTGTTGAGTAGGCGCCAAATATTGGCCGATGGTCAGGATCTGACAACCCGCCGCACGAAGTTCCCGCATCACCTCGATGATCTCCTCATCAGTCTCACCGATACCGACCATTAGGGACGATTTAACAAAAGCGTGGGCGTTAAGTTCACTAAACGTGCGCAAAACTTTTAAAGAACGGTCATGCGAAGCCTGTGGACGGACATAAGGTGCCAATCGCCGGACGGTTTCGATATTATGACTGACCACTTCAGGAGCTGCTTGACTTAATATTTTCAAAGACCCTTCCTTCGCGGAAAAATCGGGGATCAGAACTTCAATTTTTACCTCCGGAGTAAGGTGCCGGATGGCCTCAATGGTCTTAACAAATTGCAAGGCCCCTTCATCTTCAATATCGTCACGCGCCACCGATGTCACCACCACATAACGCAAACCTAATTCTTTGACGGCCAGGGCCACATTCTGGGGCTCTTCATTGTCAATCAAATCCGGGCGTCCGGCGGGCACCGCACAAAAACGGCAAGCGCGTGTGCAGGTACCTCCTAAAATCATGAAGGTCGCCACCCCCTCTTTCCAGCAGGCGCCCATATTGGGGCAATGGGCGCTTTCGCAGACCGTATGCAAACGGCCTGATCTAAAAAGCCCTTTCATGGAGCGGATCTTGTCCATGTCCGGGACCTCTTGCCTGAACCAGGACGGGAGCTTGATCAGACCTGAATCAAATTTTTCTTCTGTTATCATCGTCGTCACTTAAAACTTTGCCGGTTAAAGCGCCTTTTTTCATCAGCGCTAAAATCCGCGAACGGTCTTTGAGGGAAAGATAATCAAGGATCAATTTCCCCTGCAAATGGTCATATTCATGCTGGAAGACCTTGGCCAAAAGACCGTTTAACTGGCCCCGCACCTTGCGGTTTTCTCCGTCGGTAAATTCCACCCAGACGGTCTTGGCACGCTTGACATCCACCAGCACGCGCGGAATGCTCAGGCAGCCTTCTTCCATGACCTCGCTGCCCGCTGTTTTGATGATCCTGGGGTTGACCACGGTCAAAATTTCCTTGCCCGTGTCCACCACAAAGATCTGTTCGTTGATGCCCACCTGCGGCGCGGCCAGGCCAACGCCTCTGGAGGCGACCATAGTTTCGAACATCGCGGCGATCAACATGCGCTCGACCGGACCGACCTCCTTGACCGGCTTGGATTTTGTCTCCAGGCACGGGTCACCGTAAAGCCTGATTTTTAAAGGGCCCAAAACCGTCATTTCAAGATTTCTTTATTTTGTTTTTTGGATCAAGATAAACGATTTTAGGTGCAAGGCCCTTAGCTTCAATGACCTCCAGCAAGCCATAGCTTAAGATAATCAAACGGTCCCCCACAGACCCAAGACGTGCCGCCGGGCCGTTTAAACAAATAACACCGGAGGCGGGCGGGCCTGCGATTACATAGGTTTCCAGGCGGTGGCCGGTATTTTCATTGAGTACATGCACTTTTTCCCCGGAAATAATATTCACGGCCTTGAGAAGGTCCGAATCAATGGTGATGCTGCCTTCATACTTCAACTCAGCCTGGGTCACCGTCGCATGGCCTATTTTTGATTTTAACACCTCGATAAACATATCAACCCCATATTCTTACAAGTGTGCGTTAAGCTTACCCAATAACTTGTCCTTGGGCAAAGCGCCGACAATCTGGTCCACCGGTTTGCCTCCCTTGAAAATCAACAGCGTCGGGATAGACATCACATTAAATTGGCCTGCCAACTGGGGCGATTCATCCACATTGACCTTGGCTATTTTCATTTTGCCCTGTAACTCGACCGATAACTGGTCAATGACAGGGGCGATCATTTTACAAGGCCCGCACCATTCCGCCCAAAAATCCACTAAAACAGGCAGCGGCGATTTCACCACCTCAGCCTCAAAATTCTTTTCATCCAAATGTAAAGTTCCCATAAGCTTATCCTACCTTTCTTTATAACAATAAAAAATCCCAATGCTAGTCCTTTGGGAAATTATGTACTTATTATATATTCCTTATAAATATATATCAAATATTATCATCTGAATTCATTGGCTTACCCCAGCCCCATATTCATACACTATTTTACCACCAAAATAACCTGTGACTGTAACCAGTATTGCCAAACATAACAGCAAACATGTAAAAACTATCCTAAAAACTTTGAAGGATCTTTTTTTTAAGAACCCTAAGACAGGCAACGATATCAATGATAACCACATTGTTCCAAAAGCGTATAATTTATGTTGGGTTAAGAGGGGATGGTTCAAATGAAGCCGCTGCTGCTCCCACAATCCCGCCCAAACAACAATAGGTGTAAATAATGCCCCCACGATATAAATTACTACTGCTGCTTCATGTAAATTTTCCTTACGCAAAGCACGGCTTACAATATCTAAAATTAATGCAGTGATAAACAAAGCAATAGGAAAATGCACAAGCTTCGGATGTATAGGTAATAATTGTTCAACCATTATTTTTTCTCCGCTTTGACTTCATCATCAGCAATTTTGCTGTATTTTTCAGGATTGCCCTTAAAACTTTTTATACACATAGGACAACATAAATTGTAAACCTTCCCATTGTATATGTACTTTATAGGCGGTCCCATCTCCCCAACTTTATTACCACTCACCGGACAAATTTTATTGCCGACCTCGATTAGTTGCGCGTTCGACATCTGAGACGGGCCTGGTGCTTTTGCTTCTTGAGCCCAACCTGCTGAAACGCCTAAAACCAAAACTGCCATCATTCCTACAATGATCTTATTCATACTCTCTCTCCTTTATTTGAGTTTACCTTTTAATTCAAACTTTGATTTCCAGATGTAATAAATAGCTGGGTACACTAAAAGCCCCAACAAAAATGAGGTCACCAGCCCTCCGACCATAGGTGCTGCGATGCGCTTCATCACATCCGCGCCTGCGCCATCAGACCACATGATCGGCAACAAACCCACAAAAGCAGCCATGATGGTCATCATTTTGGGACGAAGACGCCTAACAGATCCCTGGACAATGGCATCTTTCAAATCCTTATGAGTATTCATGCGGTTTTTCAGGATAGCTTCTTTGTAAGCGAGTTCCATAAACAGAAGAAGTAGTACTCCTGTCTCCGCATCAAGCCCCATGAGCGCGATCATCCCCACCCACACAGCAATGGAAATGTTATACCCTAACGCCCACAAAAGCCACACCGCGCCAATCAATGAAAATGGCACTGACAAAAGCACAATTCCTGTCTGTGCCATGGATTTCGTATTCATATACAATAAAAATGTGATGATGAAAAGAGTTAATGGTAAAACCACTTTTAACCTATCACGCACCCGCAGCATATTCTCATACTGACCGCTCCAAAGAAGGTCGTACCCTTGCGGCAATTGTAATTTCTCTGCCACGGCCCGTTTTGCCTCATCAACATAGGTACCGATGTCACGGCCCGCCACATCCACGTAAACATATCCGGCCAGCATACCGTTTTCATTACGGATCATCGATGGTCCTGTGCGAAGGACGATATCCGCAACCTGGCCTAAAGGAATTTGAGCCCCGGATGGTGTGGCAATTAAAACATGCTTTAATTTTTCCACACTATCCCGCAATTCCTGCGGATAACGGACATTCACATTATACCGTTCCTGTCCCTCAACAGTGGTCGTGACATTTTCACCACCGATGGCAGACGAAATAGTCATTTGCGCATCATGGATGGAAAGTCCGTAACGGGCCAACTGATCGCGTTTTAGATCAAAATCCAGAAAATATCCTCCGGCGGTGCGTTCAGCATAAACGCTCCTGGTACCGGGAATATTCCTGACGATCCCTTCCAGTTGGATCCCAATGCGTTCAATTTCATTAATATCAGACCCCAGGATTTTAATACCGACAGGAGTCCTCACACCCGTTGATAACATGTCGATACGATTCTTAATGGGCATGGTCCAGGCGTTGGTGCTCCCAGGGATCTGTAACTTTTTATCCATTTGGTCGATCAGCTCTTGATGAGAAATATGATTGGGCCAATCTTTTTCCGGTTTTAAAAGCACCACCGTTTCCATCATCGAAAGCGGTGCCGGGTCAGTTGAGCTTTCCATACGCCCGGCCTTGCCCCAAACACTTTCCACTTCAGGGAAACTTTTAATGACCCTATCTTGAGTTTGTAATAATTTCTTGGCCTCAGGAGCTGAGATGCCCGGCATGGTGATGGGCATATACAAAATACTGCCCTCCCATAAAGGCGGCATGAATTCTGAT
>Ga0207121_1095_pt2 | contig 14152 bp, 15 predicted proteins | sample Alteio_BWMinHeat_41_FD_153513 | JGI IMG/M metagenome (GOLD analysis project Ga0207121, IMG submission 153513) | Enriched cells from forest soil in Barre Woods Harvard Forest LTER site, Petersham, Massachusetts, United States -... | ecosystem: Environmental > Terrestrial > Soil > Temperate forest >... | reverse complement strand
GTCGGCGGCGCGAAGCTCGTCTTCAGAAGAATCGATGGCCACCACGCGACCTTCCTGCGCAACCAGAGCGGCCAGCCAGCAGCTAAAAGCGCCGTCGCCGCAGCCAACGTCGAGCACGTGGTCGCCGGGTTTGAGGGGTAGTCTCCCGAGGATGTCGCGCAAGTGCCTTTCGTAAGCCTGATGATAAGCGGACAACAGGGATGCCACTTGGGGCGGATTGGGTTCGAGTAAAGCCATAGTCTCGTCATAAATACGAGCATTCCATGGCAAAGTTGCAGATTGACTAGCGTTTGCGGAGCATCTCCTTGAGGATACGGTCGCCGTGCGATGGAGTCAGGGGCAGACGAAGCACATAAGCCAACGTTGGTGCCGCATCGGTCACGTTCACGTTGGTTCGAAATTGGCCGGCCACGAAATCGGAACCCAAAAAAACCAGCGGGACTTTGGCGTCGTAGTCGTAGGGCGTGCCGTGGCTCGTGAAATTCCAGTCGCTGACCAGGACCCCCGGACTCATTCGCACCAGAAGGTCGCCGGAGCGGCTCGGAAAGACGCTTCTTTGATAGACGCCTGAATAGGGATCCCGGGGATCCGGCTGGCCGGGACGGTAGATGTGGGCAACCTCTCGAAGGCCCGACAGGGCGGCCGCCGCCTCTCTAAGAAATCCTTGCCAGTCGAGCCCGAGTTGGTCAGCAAGGCCCCGATTCAAGTAAAGGTTCGGAGGGTCGAGGCTCAGAACCCAGCGCGATCCGATCGCCGGATGAAGCGTTTGAAGCGCCTTTTCAATGGCCTGTTGAAGGGCGGAGCGGGGAAAGCGTCGCGCGTGGATGTAGCGCCCGCCTGGCTGCTCGGGCGGCGGCATCACGCCGTGATCGGACGTGAGAATAAGGTCCCATTCTCCCGGCTTCACGCGCGCTTCGATTTCTTTGATTAAAAGGGCGAGCAACCGATCCAAGTGGAGCATTTGTTCATGCATTTGGAGGCTTTCCGGCCCGTAGCGGTGGCCGATATAGTCGGTGGCAGAAAAACTCACGGCGAGCAGGTCGCATGCTTTTCCGTTGCCGAGGTTTAGGGATTCGATCGCATCTTTCGTTAGTTGCCAGAGCCACTCGTCAGCTTCCGGCGAGGCTTCCATGTCGTTTGTTTTAACGAGATCCAACAAAGAACGTCCGCGCGCTTTAAGGCGCTCGTTGACATTTTTGGTCCAAGGCGGAAGCGCTCCGTAAAAGGGGCTCGTGACGAACTGCCGAGTTTTCGGATCAAACCAAATCGCGGCGTCGGCCTTTTGGCCCCCCAGAAGAATCGCGGCCCTATCCTTGAAGGAGAGGCTCACGACCCGCGATCTCGGAGAGGCGGCTTTCAGAAAATCACCGAGGGTCGGCGCTTCAAGGTTGCGAGGGCTTGGCCCCTGCCGGGGATCATCGATGGACGCCATAAGACGGCCTGTCGCTCGATTCCACCAGGTGTTTCCAACAATCCCCGTGACGGAGGGCGGCCGCCCTGTCAAAATGGCCGCATGTCCCGGAGCGGTTTCAGTGGGCACGTGGCGATGCCAGGCATCGAGAAAGACAGCCCCTTTTTGGCGCAGCTCTTGCAAGCCGCCGTGATATTCCGAGGCAAAACGATCCATATAGTCGGCTCGCATCTGGTCGACGACAATGACCACAACGAGGCGGGGAGAGGCATGAAGGCTGGCAGGCCAGAAGAAGAGTGCAGCGCCCAGAAACGCAAGACTTCGGCGGATCAGGGAAGCCTGCCTCGCCGCGAGAATGGCCAGAAGACGTAGAAAACTTTGCCGCGAAAGTGATTTTTCGGGATGGGCCCCCACTGACGGCTATCCCCGCTCTCTTCGCTGTTATCCCCGAGAATGAAGTAGCTGTCCGAGGGGATCTCTATCACCTGGCCTTCTTTGCCAAAACGCCATCCCGAGGCGCTAACATAGTGGCGCGCCTTGGGAATCTGGGGCGTGTCGATCAACTTACCATTGACGTAAACATTGCCGCCCTGAAGCTGGATGAACTCGGCGGGCAGGCCTACGATTCTTTTCACCTGGATTTTTTGAGGGTCCCCGGGCCTCGTAAAGGCGACGATATCTCCGCGGCGGGGTTTTGAGAATCTATACGTGAGATTGTCTACCGCATAGCGGTCGCCGGGCAGAAGAAGGGGCTTCATGGCGTCTGAATAGGGTGGTAGCTTATGAAGCTCGACCACGGAAGACTTGAGGAAGTGGGAGTAGGCGGACAAGGCCAGAGAAAATCCCAAAAGGACGAGGAGAACGCGATAGATATCCCGCACGCTCCATCGATCGAAAACATCTTCCGGCTGGCCGTTTCGGCGAGAGGCCTGTTCGTAGGCGTCGAGAATCGCGTACAGCAGGAGGCCCGTCTCAACGACATACTGGAGAAATAGCCCCACGTACTTGATGCGGCCCGCGAGGTGGCCGAGCCCGTAATAGAGCATCATGATGCCGATGCCCTTCGACGTGTGGGAAGCATATATTTGTCCGGCGCCCGGAATGAGCGAGGAAAGAAAAAGTGCCAGGACCGGATTTTTCCGTCGAGCGGGTGCGATCTGGGGGACCGCCGTTCGCTTGGCCGAGCCGTAGGCGTCGACAAGGTTGGCCAGCCAGGCGGCATAGACGGCAACAAGAATCAAAAATGGCCACGTTACGCTGCCACGATAAAGAAACAGGACGCCCGAAGCCAGAAGCAGCGCCAGAAGAAATACTTCCAAAAAGAAGAAGCATTCACCTTTTTTCTTCTGGCCGCAATAAATCTGGCCGAGGCCCGGAAAGATGTTGGATAGGAAAACAGCCAGCCAAGGCTCAAACATGGATTGACACTGGATTATTATCCGATGTTAAGAAAGCCGCTGGAAGTCGTCTATAGGTAGGAATGGTTGGCGGCGGATCAGTTGATCCTCTTGTTCTGAAATGTGGTTCCGCGGGAGGCGTTTGAGATTTTAAGAACTGTACTGCCAGTGAGGATTTTCATAGATTGCCCCCGGTGGAACCCGCGCAAAAATGAAGAGCTACTTGGGTTACGGCCCCTTATAGAGGAAGTTCGATGACAACCGAAAATAAAGACGTGCCGGCTTCCCCATGGGCGGCTTGGCTGACGGGTCTCATAGTCAGTTCGGCGCGCGATTTGGAGAAAGCTGGCCGGGCCTGCCATAGATTCGAATCGAAGATTCTCGAGGCGTTTGAGAAAAGACCGATTCAGAAGTGGGAGGCGGACCGCTGGTTCCGGGGTCTCAAGCTTCGTCTAATCCGGACCGCCGACTACTTTTTCCGGGCCGGGGCCGGTAAGCGAGCACCGCTCTCCTTGTTTGTTCGGAACGCCGCGGGCCTCAACGTGGGTCTTCGCCGGGAAGCGATCACGCAGGCCGCAACTTATATTACTCTTGTTACCGATTACGGCTATCCCCGCGGCACCACGCGCTTTGAAAGCCGCTGGATGGACGTAGTGGTCTACGATCCCGACCGGCCGGAAGCGGGCGATATCTTTGAAGACACCTTTTCCGACTCATCTCCGAGAATTTATGCTGAAAATAAGGCGGAGGAAACGGTGCTTCGAAAGCTTTGTGGGCGGCTTGAGACCGAGTTTGCGACTCACGTTCCGGTTGTGGAAGAGCCGGAACCTGGCAACCACAAAGCCGGGGATGACGCTCTCATGAAAGCCCATCACATTTGGGTAAACCGGCCTCGATTCTTTTGGGCCGTGAGCCCTACGCTTCGGCAAGCCTACCGGGTGGACTATGGCGACACCGGTTTCAGGCTCTTTGCCGAGCCGGACATTCCCCACGCGGCGGGTTAGTTAACGGGAACTTTAAGCTTCGATGCGTCATATATATAATTGAGACCTACATTCCAGAGGAGGATTTTATGACCGTAACTTATACGCCCGCTAACGTCGGAGAACTAAGTGCCGTTGACTATTTCCGTGCGAAATTGGAGTTCGAATCCACGCCCCATCAGTTGCAGCACGACATTGAGGAAGACAAAGTTCAGATTCTCGATGTGCGGGACGCGGAATCCTTCAAAAAGGAACATATCACGGGGGCCATCAATCTTCCCTTGGCCGAAATCGGCCAGAATCTGAGCAAGTTGCCTCGAAATAAAACCATCGTCACTTACTGCTGGAATCTTACCTGTGCGTTGGCCCCTAAAGCGGCTCTGGCCTTGGCTGAGAAAGGCTATAAGGTCCAGGAGCTCGTCGGCGGGATACAGGAATGGAAGAACAAGGGCTTTCCTGTCGAGGGCCAATAGGGCGCCCTCCAAAGCCCCGGGGGCTCGCCCCCCGTCGTTCGTTTTCGTGAGCCAGCCGCCCGGCCAATAAAACCGCCTTTGTTTTTCCGCGCGTTTTTCTTCCGCATCTGAAAACTTGCGGCCGCCAACCTTTTTGCCTCCTCGACCGTATGTATACGCGGTTTTTTGAAGAGGAGGATCTTACATGGAGCGTTCCATTTTCTGGGCTGCCGTCTTTAGCGCGGCCCTGCTGATTCGACCGGGAATGGCCGCTGAAGATCCGCCAGACGTCCTTCACGCGATTGCCCAAGCTTATGGTTTGGAAGTTTTCTCGCAAGTAGAAGCTCTTTGTTTCACATTCAACGGTGATTTGCAGGGCGACTCGGTGCGTCGCGAATGGATCTGGGATGTAGCTCACGCGCGGGTCACCTACAAGGGCCAGGATTTGGACGGCGCCCTAACGGTTCGAACGATCTCGCTTCGACCTCATCAAGGGACGTCGGAGTTCGAACAGCGAATTCAGGACTGGTTTAGCGGCGATCAATATTGGCTTTTGTTTCCGCTACATCTAGTGTGGGACGCTCCGCTGGATGCGGAAGCAGACGGGTTAAAAGCATTGCCTCTTTCAGAGGGGCTCGGACACCATGTCGTGATCCGTTACCCGAATGTCCCGCGGCATCGCCCAGGGGCGGGCGATCAGTTGGAGCTATTTCTGGACGGCAACAATCAGATTATTCAGTGGGTGTACCGCCAAAAAAGCCTCCCCAAGTTCTCACTCGCTTCCACATGGCAGGACTACTCCCATGCCGGTCCCCTCGTCTTTGCGTTGAGCCACGAGTGCCCGCGCCAAAAGATCCGAATCTGGTTCACGAATGTGCTGGTAAAGTACCGAGGAGACCAGCAATGGGCTCGGGCCCGATCGCCCGAGCAGTTGGCGGGAAAGTTCTAGCGAAAAGCCATCCCGCCAAAAGAGTTAGGCGCCCTTCTTGCCCCTGAATTTGTATTTAAAAATGTGACCGCCCGGCTTGGTCCAAATCATGTCGCCCGCGATCTCATTTCCCTTAACCTCTCCGATCCACTTGCTGTTACCTTCCTTGGCGCTCGTCATGGTTGAATCCCAGGATGTTTGATTGGGAGCGTCTGCGGTCTTGTAGTCGCTGGCTCCGAAGCCGTATTTCGTGCATTCGGACGCTGTGACTTTACCGTTCTTAAAGGAAAGCTTGTCACCAAATGAATGCTCACCCAACTTTCTGGTCATGGGATCGGGGATCACTTTAACCTGCCAATTGGTGCCATCCAGAGATGCGGCCCAGACGGATCCGGTCATCAAAACCAAGACTCCACAAACAAGAGACTTCCTTATCATGCATAACCCCTCTTTCTGAGAAATCGGCTCACCCACTGTTCTCAAGCCGGCGCGAATAGAGCCTGCGCAGAGTCATCGTACACCTGTTCTCCGGACGTTGCAACCCCTCCTTCTGAGAGCGAAACCTTTTTTGTTCTCGAGCGTATATAGGGCACTCGGGGAAGAGAAAATTTGTGACTTTTGGCATGAAGGGGGGCGATATGGTTAGGGACGGGTTCTGGGGGCGGTCAAAAGATCGCTTATGGAGCGGGGTTCTTTTGTGGGGACTTCTGGCAGCCTTTGGCTTTACGGCTCGCGCAGCTACGCCTAATCCAAAATCGGGTTCGACGGAGCAGACCGTCACGGTTCAAGCGTCGACCTCGCCCATTTACCGATCTATTGCGCAGACATATCACGTCCAAGGATTCACCGACTTGGAAGGCTTGAGGTTCACGCTCAACGCGTCGGGACCCCATCGAAAAATCGAGCGGCATTGGGAGTGGTGGCCCGGCACGGGGGAAGTCGCCTATAGCGGCAAGGATCCCAACGGGCAGCTCTTGCAAGATCACTATTTTCGGCATCGCCTGCTCGTCGGAAACGCTGTGCTCCACCAGACGATCGACCGCATGTTCACGAGCGACACCTGCTGGATAACCTTTCCTTTCCAATTGGTATGGGACAAAAACCTTCGCTTCAGGTCCTTGGGGCATAAGCCTCTGCCGATTCCTCCCGGAAAGGCCGACTGCCTGGAGGTCACATCAACTGGCGGCGCCTATGCGCCCGGGGATGTGTTCCAACTCTATTACGATCCGAAGGATTTTTTGATCAAGCAATGGGCTGTCAAAAGAGCGAGCCAGCCCGATGCGGTTGAGGCCTATAGCTGGTCAGAGCCGTCGAACGTCGGTCCCGTGCTTATGTCTCTGGATTATCAGGGAAGCGGCGAACGGCGGGTCTGGATCAGTGATATCTTTGTGAAGTTTAAGGGATCGGATTGGCAGTCAGTCGAGAAGCTGGCGATTCAATTGGACTAATCGCGGGTTGAACGGCCGGTTGGATTTCCGCGCGATCCAAACGGGCGAGAAAAAAGCTAACGGGACTTTGGCCGATCGTAGTGCTGGTAAAGCCGGATCTCATCTTCACGGGTAGGGGGGCGGCCGGCGTCGTAGGGCGGGCTCGCCTTAATCTGCTCTTTGGTCAGCATCATAAAAGCCTTCGACTCCTCCCAATTCACGTCAATAATCCATTCCGAGGCAATCAATACTTTCCGTCCAGGAATCCAGCGAGATGTATCAATCACCGCGTATCGGATGGCCCAAGTTTCGTCGTCGACCAGAAAGTCGTCAATGCGGCCTATTTCCCCGTCTTTGGATTGGATTTGGTACCCATAGACGTCTTCCGCGTTTCGCAAATGAAGATCACCCTTTTCCTGAACCGCCGTGCCGGTCTGCGGGCGCCCCTCGGTCGCGGCTTTAGCGATGAGGGAGCTGGTCCAGTAAGAGGGCCATTGATAGTAACGGACCAGTTCTTCCTCTTTTTGAAGCGATACGGGCCTGTCCGCTTCGATGCCGGGGCTCTGATCGATTTGCGCGCCGGTCAGCGCGACGGGAAGAATCCATTCGTGGTGGCGAGGCGGATCAAAGACGGCGGGGGAGAGAAGAGCTTGTTTTCCGGGGAGCCAATTTCCCGTGTCGACGACGGCGTAACGGATGATCCAGACCCAATCATCAAAATAAAAGTCTTTGACTTCTTTTCGCATCCCATCCCGCGTCTCAACCAGGTACTTACTCAGCTGCCGTAAACTTCTCAGCACGCAGATACCTCCTGTCGATGCCCCTCATTCGAAATACGAGGACGTCTAGGGAAAGTTCTTAAACACACAAAAGGCGCGCATGAGACATGCGCGCCTTAAGAGGGGCGGAAAACGAATATTTCCTAGCCCATCGGTCCCCCGGTGAAGGGGCTGTAAACTGCGGTTATTGCTGGACTTTCTTGTTTCCGGAATCCTCAGTATTTCGGCCCGTTTTCTTTAACTCGTTGCCCGTTTGCTCTTCACTCTGAGCGCGTGCTTCGAGCTTATCGGCCTGCTGGCGCAGCTTGGATGCTGCCTGCGTTTTGCCTTCGGACTCGAGCTTGGCTGCCTTTTCCCGTTTCTTCTCAGCGCGATCGCGGAGCTTGGCGGCCTTATTAATGTCTTTTTGGGCTACCTTCTCTTCTTTTTGACCCTCCTTTTGGAGTGTCTCGCCCGCATCCGTTTTCATTTCCTTTTGCTCGCTTTGGGAACTGGTCTGAGCGAATGTCAGAGGCGACAAAGCCAGAGTTGAACCCAAAAGCGCAACGAACAGTCTTGTAGTTCTCATAGTTAAACCTCCGTGAATTCGTCAATGGGGACTTATTGACGAGTATTTCTATCTGTAACAATTACTACGCTCGCTTTTTTGAAAAGTTCATCCCATTGAGGCTCAACGAAATCCGCCTTCAAACACAATTTCGGCTTGCCGCTTGCGGGAATTGGGGAATTCACGAACTTGGAGCGTCTCCGGAAGATCCTCGACCCGTCCGCGCCGTCCGACGGCCACCATGGCCTCAACGGTATAGCCGGAGGGAATCGCCAAGTCCTTCCGGGCCCGCTCGTAATCGAACCCTTCCATGGCATGGACGACAAGTCCCATCATTGAACCCTGCAACGCTAAGCTCATCCAAGCCGCGCCGGCATCAAAGGAATGGGTTCGTGACGGTTTGCCGTTGTCAAAGTTCTGTTTGGAGACGATCACAATCAGAACGGCGGCGCGTTGGGCCCAAACCTTGTTGTTTTCGACCAAGAGATCTAGAAAAGTGGACCAATCCACCGAGTCGCGGCGACCGTAGATGAATCTCCAGGGCTGATTGTTAAATGAAGAGGGCGCCCATTTGGCCGCCTCAAATAACGAACCGAGCTCTTCTTCGGTGATGGTCTCTCCAGACAAGGCGCGGGAAGACCACCGGTGAATGAATTGCGGATCTACAAGCCGCTCGGGGGAGCGGGGCTCTATCGCTGTAGCAATTGGCATACTTTCCTCCGGCGGGAAATTTCCCGCATTTATAATTAGCGGCCGTTCCGAAGGAAAGTTCGGTGTGAAAACGCGTCAATTAGCGCGTAACTGCTTCTCGATTTCTCCGAGGCGGCGGCTCACATCCCGGACGTGGGAGGGTTTCTGGTGGGTCTCTGGATTGGCAAGTTCGGCGAGGAGCCGATCCCGTTCTGCCTCAAGCGATTGGCGCACTCCTTGTCTCTTCTTTTCTTCTTGGGCTTGGCGATAGCGGGCATTTCTTTCTTCGGCTTCAAGGCGCTTTTGCTCTTTGGTTTTTTTTCCGCGGCGAGGGGCGTCATCGGAGACGCGAGGGGGGGCCGCGTGCGCGGCTTCAATTTCCTCCTCGGCCCGGAAAAGGGCCGCTTCCTCGCCTTCCTCCTGGGCTTTCCGGTGCAGGAAGTAGTCGTAGTTGCCTGGGTACCGCGTAACCCGGCCGCGGTTGACGTGGATCACGTGGTTCGCGAGCGCCCGGATAAAATACACGTCGTGACTGATAAAGCAAAGAGTGCCTTCAAACTTCTTGAGAGCATCAACTAGAACTTCCACGCTGGCCATGTCGAGGTGGGTCGTGGGCTCATCCATAAGAAGGAGGTTCGGGGGGTCGAGGAGTAGGCGCGCCAGGCCGAGCCGGCTTTTCTCACCGCCGCTCAGGACAGCCACCTTTTTGAAAACAGAGTTTCCTTGGAAAAGAAACGAACCCAGCACGGTTCGGACTGTCTGTTCCGAGTGGGGGCGCCGGATCTCTAACGCTTCTTGCAGCACTGTCCGGTCGCTTCGAAACATGTCGGATCGGTGTTGGGAGAAGTAGCCGACTTCCACCTCGTGGCCGATTTTCCGTTCACCCTTTTGGAAAGGAATCTGTCCTGCCAGGACCTTAAGGAGCGTTGATTTTCCGGCCCCGTTCGGCCCCACGAGCGCAATTTTTTCTCCGCGTTCAAGCGTCAGGTCGAGCCGCTCATAGACCCAGTTCTCTCCATCATAAGATTGGCTCAACTCCTTTAAGTCCATCACGATGTGCCCGCTGCGGGTCGGCTGGGGAAACGAAAAGCCGACGGTCTTGTCATCCGGCGGAAGTTCAATTTTTTCCATGCGCTCGAGGTACTTAATCTTGCTCTGGACACTGGCCGCCAAGGAGGCCTTGGCTCGGAATCGGCTGATGAAAAGTTCGAGCTCCTCGATTTCCTTTTGCTGGCGTTTGTAGGCGGAAATGAGGTTTTCCTGTTCCTGTCTTTTCAGCGCCAAGTAGGTCTCAAAGCTCCCGGTGTAGACATTAAGGCGAGCCTGCCGAACCTCCACAATGCGGTCAGTCACCGCGTTAATGAACTCGCGGTCGTGGGAAATAAGAAAAAGCGCCCCGCGATAGCCTTGGAGATGGTTCTGGAACCACAGAAGGGACTCGAGATCGAGGTGGTTGGTGGGTTCATCCAGCATCAAAAGGTCCGGTGCCTTCAGCAAGAGTCGCGCGATCATGACCCGCATCTGCCAGCCGCCCGAAAGCTCGGCGGCGGGCCGCGTAAAATCCGAAACTTTAAACCCAAGGCCCATGAGAATTTTCTTGGCCTGGGCCTGCCTGCGATGATCAGCCTCTTCTCCGTTGAGAGTCTCTTCGAGAACGGGGGCTCCCGTCAGGGAGGCCGTCTCTTGAGGTAGGTAGCCAAATTGAATTCCAGAGCGGAGCTGGACTTCGCCTGTGTCCGGCGGTTCTTGGCCCATGATCAGCTTGAACAGCGTGGATTTTCCGGCGCCGTTCGGCCCCACCAGCGCGAATCGATCCCCGTCGTTGATTTGAAGAGAGGCGTCCTCAAAAAGCGTCTGGGCGCCGAAAGATTTGGAAATGCCGCGTAAGGTGATCATGATACGTCGATTATATCAGCCGAGGAGGGACGGGTCTTAAAGGGAGGATTCCAGCTTGGCCTTTTCGGCACCGCCGGAATCCGGATTGAACTGCTCGCGGTAAATTTTGACGAAGGTGAGGATGCTGGCCACAACCACGGGTCCCAGGACAAATCCCAAGATTCCATAGGCTTTAAAGCCGCCCACGATGCTGAACAGAATGAGGATGAACGGCATCCGGGCGCGCGATCCAATCAGCATGGGTTTGAGCAGGCTATCAATGATCCCCAGGCCCACGGTGCCCCAAATGAGAAGAAACCATCCCCAACCGGGGCTCGCTCCCATCCGCACGATAGCGACCGGCACTGTGATCAAGAAAGACAATCCGATGAATGAAGCGACCACGGTTACAAAACCCAGGAAGACCGGAACCGTGACGCCTGCCACCCAGAATCCCAGCATCGCGACCAGTCCCTGAGCAAGCGCCGTCAACGCAACGCCGACAGCCACGGCGCGAAACGTCTCATACGCGCGCCGCGCCAGGATCTGCTTGTGCTCGGCCTCGAGCGGAATCAAAGACAGGCACCAGTCGGCAAGCGCTTCGCCGTCCCGGAACGCAAAGAAAAGCACGACGACAAGAACCACGCCGTTGAATAAGATAATAATGAGGTGACTGGCGGTTAATCGGCCCCACTCGAGGATGCTTTCGACGACCGGTTGGATATTCTCGAGGATAAGCGGCTTGAGATTTATTCCCATCTTCAACAAGTAGACCGTCGCGTGATCCACCCACAGTTGGACCGTGGGCGGCAGCGTCTGTTTGGCGGTGAGGTAATCTCCGGATCTCAGCAGCCCAATTGTGCCTTGAATGGCGGGAAGGAGACGCCCTGCCTCGCTGAGCAGCATATAACAGCAGGCGACCAAGGGCAGGATCGTCAGAAGCGATACAACGGCCGTCATCACAATGGCCGCCATGTTGGGATGCCGCACGCGTTTTTTAACTCGAAGGTGCAGGGGATAAAAACCCATAGCCAGCATCACGGCGCCGAGGAAGGCCGGTAGAAACGGCCGGGCCAGTAGGAAGAGCTGATAGAGCAGGAACCCGAAAGCTAGGAAGAAAAAGATCTGGATCAGCCGCTGCCGGTTGAATGAAAAATGGGGTGTCTCCACGGCGCGGATTCTAGCTTATCGGTGTTAGGCTTCCCACTTATTCGGGAAGGCCCGTTCCAGCGACTTGAGGAAAGTGGCTGTCTAGCGTGCCGTTTGCATTGAGCCGGGCGACGTACGGCCGGGCCTCGCCGTTAAAGCTGTCGAACGGACCAACCGCGAGAATTTTTCCGTCGCTTTGGAGGGCGACGGCTGAGACGCCTCGCTGAGCGTGACCCTGGGAAAGGAAGCCGGAACCGGTATTTTTGGAAAACTGTTCATCCAGAGTTCCGTTTTGTTCAAGCCGGAGGATGCCGCTCGTGGGCATGCCGTCATAGGCGCTGAAGTCGCCGGCCACGACGATCCGGCCGTCCGGTTGAAGTGCCAAAGACCGGACCGTGAAAAACGATTCGCCGGCGGGCGCCAACCGGGGACTCAAGTCTCCGAATGTCGTGTCGAGAGTCCCATCCGCGTTGAGCCGGGCCAGCACATCCGCGCCGCCAATGATGATTTTATTGTCGGGCTGGACCGCCAGAGCGAAGATGCCGCGCGTATAGCTGCCGGGGACCAGGGCCGTAAATTTTGCGTCAACGGAGCCGTCGCTGCCGAGACGGAGGAGCTTTTGGGCGTTGTTCGGATTGGTATGTGACGGGGGAAGCCAATAGTCGAGTCCGGCCACGATCCAGCCATCCCGCGCCAGAGCAATGGCCTGAACAGCGCCATCGAAATCGAAATTGAGCCGCGGCTCGAACCCCAGGTCCGGCGCGCCATTCGGCATCAGCCTGAAAAGCCATCCGGCTTCTTTCCCGTTATGATTCGATATTTTTCCGCCGACGAGGATCCGGTTGTCGGGTGTGATTTTCACTCGAAGGAGATAATTGTTGACGCCATAGCTTCCCTGGGTGGAAAAGGTCGGATCAAGAGAACCATCCGGCATCATTCGCCAAAGATTGGAGCCGGTCACGAACGCCGTGTCATCTTGCAAATTCCAAGCCACGAGAATCCGGCTATCGGTGGTTACGGCGAGATCATAAACGCCGAGTGTGCCCGACAAGTCCTCGGTGAGAGCAGATACTTGTTGAGTAAAGGGGGAGTCGACGGTCCCGTCTGGATTTAAACGGGTCAAGAATTCGCTGGAATCGCCGGAGTTGAGAAGATATTCGCCATCTACGAGGATTTGTCCGTTTGGCTGGACCGCGACGTTGTTCGCAAAGCCGTTAAATCTCCAGATTTTGATCGAGGAGGTGAGTTCTTTGGGTTTCGGGGCCGGTGTTCGAGCCGCCCCCCACGCGCAGGGAAGGAGACCAGCCAGAATGCCTATATAGACCGTGGCGCGCAACGAACCGGGGTGAGATTGGGCTTGATGCATTAGCCATATATCACTGAAAATTCCGGTCATTCGCAAGGCTTGCTGTTATGAAGTTTATGTAAAAGCAGGCAAGCAGAGTTCCCTCCCGTCGCAAAGGACCCATAAAATTAAGGTCCCTTTGAGTTTCATGTTGACTTCACAATGCAAAGATTAAGGGGTATAAGCTTGGGTTCACTGTCCGGTGGGGCGCTATTTGGCTGAATTGACCGGAAAATAGATGACTTTGGAGCTTGTAAAAATAAAAAATCCCTTGAAACGATATAAAACTCCTTCTAAAAGCAAGGAGTAGTCGCCATCGGGGGCCCACCGCCCGACGACTCTTGACATACAAGGAGGGTTTGTGAAGAAGAACGAATTGATTGACAGGGTGACTAGGGAGGCGCGCCTTCGCCGGTCCGAAGCAGTTCGTGCCGTCAAAGCCGTCGTAGGTTCCATTCGGGCAACAATCTCGGAGGGGGGAAAGATTTCACTGTCCGGTCTGGGAACCTTTAAAGTGAAGTCCAGAAAGGCACGTCCGGGCCGCAACCCGAAGACAGGCGAGACGATACAGATTCCAGTGGGCCGAAAGATATCGTTTAAGCCCAGCCTTGCGCTGAAAAAACTCATTAAGTCATCCACGCCCAGCACCAACGGAACAAACGTTCACTAATAGCGGCAAGCCCTGAGGGCGCGAAGGCGCCTGGGGCGCGAACTATTCGTTTCCCGGGTCATCCGGTGGCGTCTGCTCGACTGTCTTCTCGCTCCCTATCCACGTCCATTGCGTCAGCTGTCAGCGCCTGTATAGGCAATCCTCGTCCAGAATATATTGTCACTCCGGTTGTTTGATAAACTTCTTATCGCTTAAAAATTCCTTCCGAAGGAGCTAGCCCAGGCACTCGCGTCGATCACCGATTGTCTGCCGCCAGTTCATCACCAATAATGAGTTCTCGCTGACCGCCCCGGTGAGGGAAGGTACTTGCGATCTCCGAGGACGGAGGCATAAAACCCCTCTCGTTTTTAATAAAATCCACCTCTTATGTTGAAGCCGCCCGATCGTCTGGACAATCTGCCGCCCTACATTTTCGGGCGAATTAAATCGTTGGCGCTTGAGGCGGCTGCAAGCAAACTCGCCGGTCCGAAGCAGTTCGTGCCGTCAAAGCCGTCGTAGG
>Ga0207121_1107_pt1 | contig 14344 bp, 12 predicted proteins | sample Alteio_BWMinHeat_41_FD_153513 | JGI IMG/M metagenome (GOLD analysis project Ga0207121, IMG submission 153513) | Enriched cells from forest soil in Barre Woods Harvard Forest LTER site, Petersham, Massachusetts, United States -... | ecosystem: Environmental > Terrestrial > Soil > Temperate forest >... | reverse complement strand
CCGTGATTAAACAGTTCGAAATCGGGCCCATGCAGAACTTCTGCTACCTGATCGGGGACGAAAAGACCAAAAAAGCCGCCATCGTGGATCCGGCCTGGGCCCCGGAAAAACTCCTTTCGATTGTGGAGGAAGAAGGCTTTAAGCTGGCGGCGTTTCTGGTGTCTCATGCGCACTACGACCACACGAACGCCATCGAAGCCCTCTTGGAGCGAGTTGACGTGCCGGTCTACGCCCACAAGGAAGAAATCGAGTACGCGCACGAAGGAAATGCGATCGTAGGAGACCTGGGACGAACGGCCCAAGGAACGTCGGATGGACAGACGCTTGAGTTGGGGGACACGGTCATTCGATTCATCCACACGCCGGGACATACGCCCGGTTCACAATGTTTCTCTATTGGGAACCATTTGATTACCGGAGACACTCTTTTCATCGGTGGCTGCGGGCGTTCGGATCTTCCAGGCGGAGACCCGGTCAAACTCTTTGAAAGTCTTCAGAAGCTCGGCCGCCTGCCGGCTGAAACCGAAATCTGCCCGGGGCATGACTATGGCGCCGTTCGCAAGAGGTCCTTGGCCGAGGAGCGCGCGGGCAATCCCTATCTTCAAATGAAAAACGTACAATTGTTTTTGAAAGCCGTGGGCTGAGCAAACCCGATCATCCGCCGCACTCCAGGCTGAGCTGACAACAACTTTTGCAGGGAGGAAATAATTGTCTCCGATCACCGAAACAAAGCCGAAATCTAAAGATTTGACGGAACTCGCGATCAACACGATCCGGTTTCTGGCCGTCGACGCCGTCGAAAAATCCAAATCGGGCCATCCCGGAATGCCGATGGGAATGGCAGCCGCCGCCTACGTGCTTTGGACCCAATTTCTCCGCCACAATCCGAAAAACCCGCAGTGGGCCAACCGTGATCGATTCGTGCTTTCCGCGGGGCATGGATCCATGCTCCTCTATGCCCTCTTGCACCTAACGGGTTATGACCTGCCGCTTGAGCAGCTGAAGAACTTCCGCCAATGGGGGAGCCACACGGCCGGCCATCCGGAATACGGAGAAGCCCCCGGCATTGAGACGACAACCGGACCTCTCGGACAAGGTTTTGCGACCGCGGTTGGCATGGCCATCGCTCAGAAATATCTTAACAGCCTTTTTCCGTCACCCGACAAACCGCTCCTTGACTACCGGATCTACGGCATCTGCAGCGATGGGGATCTTATGGAGGGCGTGGCGTCCGAAGCAGCGTCCTTGGCAGGGCACCTGGGGCTTTCCTCCCTCGTGTTTCTTTATGACGACAATCAGATTTCGTTGGACGGCAAGACCAGCCTTTCTTTTTCAGAGGATGTGCCCGCGCGTTTCCGCGCTTACAATTGGAACGTTTTGGTTGTAAGAGACGGGAATAACACGGCGGAAGTGAGCCAGGCCCTCAAGGCCGCTCAAGGCGAATCGAACAGGCCCACACTGATTGCCACCAAAACCCACATCGGGTACGGCAGTCCCAATAAAGCCGACACGAGCGAGGCGCACGGGTCGCCGTTGGGAGAAGAAGAGACGAAGCTGACCAAGGAAAACCTCGGCTGGCCGCTTACGCCGACCTTTTATATTCCCGAAGAAGCCCTTGCCCACTTCCGCGAATCGATACCGCGCGGACAAAAATTGGAGAATGACTGGAAGGGACGTTTTGACAAGTGGGCCGCCAGCCAGCCCGAGGCCGCCAAGCTCTGGAAGCGCCTCGAGGACGGCCGGCTTCCCGATGGATGGCAGAAGCACATTCCCGACCTCTCCACCGAAGAAAAGATGGCCACTCGACAGGCTTCCGGAAAAGTCATTAACGCATTAGCTCCGGTTCTGCCGGAGCTTGTGGGGGGAGCCGCCGACCTGGCCACCTCCAACAACACCGCTATCAAAGGGGCTCCTCCATTCTCAAAAACCGTGCCCGGCCGAAACCTCTACTTTGGAGTTCGCGAACACGGGATGGGAGCCGCCCTGAACGGCATGAGCCTTTCCAACATGCTGATTCCCTATGGGGGGACTTTCTTGATTTTTTCGGATTACATGAAGGGGTCCATCCGCATTGCGGCGCTCATGAAGAAAAGAGTCGTCTACGTTTTCACTCACGACTCAATCGGCCTGGGCGAAGATGGGCCGACTCACCAGCCGATCGAACAACTGGCCCAGCTCCGGGCGACTCCCAATGTCACCGTGATCCGTCCGGCGGACGCCATCGAAACCGCTGCCGCCTGGCAATACGCGATCGAACACCAAACGGGCCCCATCGCCTTGGCGCTTTCGAGGCAGAATCTTCCTGTCCTTAAGAAATCGAAATATCCTCTGGCTGGAAGCGTCGACAAGGGCGCCTATGTTCTTTCCGAGGCTAAAAGCGGCAAGCCCCGGCTCATCCTCATTGCCACGGGCTCGGAAGTTTCCCTCGCACTTGCCGCCCAAGAAAAACTCGTGGCCGAAGGGCAAGAGGTGCGCGTCGTCTCCATGCCCTCCTGGCAGATTTTTGAGGCTCAGGAGGCGTCCTATAAGGAATTCGTTCTTCCGAAATCCATCACGGCGCGCCTCGCGATCGAAGCCTTGTCCGTGTTCGGATGGGAAAGGTATGTGGGGCTCGAAGGCGACATAATTGGAATGACCACGTTCGGCGCTTCCGCGCCGGGCCCTGTGGTTATGGAGAAATTTGGCTTCACGGTCGAAAATGTCCTCAAAAGGGCCAAAGCCCTTTTGAACCGGTGAGGTGACGCTATGAGAGGAACCGCGCTTCCGCGAATTGCGTGCCTCGCCCTGGCGTGCTTGGTTCTATCTTCGGTAGGCCCCGTCTGGGGGAAAAATCCGGAAGTGGAGGAAACCAAGGAAGGCGACAAAATCCTGGTTCTTCCTTCCGAGGTTGAAAAGTTTTTATCCCAGGAATTTCCCGGTTACCGGATTCCAAAGACGTCGGATTTCAATCCGGCTATGCTGGAGTACTTTTACTCCCGGCTCATTGGCGTCCATCCGGCTGTCGCCTATGGAGACTTTAACGGCGACAAGAAACGTGATTACGCTCTGATTTTGATCACGGGGGATACCAAATGGGGGCCCTTGGTGGAGTTGATCGTTCTGAACGGAACCAGACGGTCGGGAGAGTTTGACGTGTTCCACTTGGGCGAGCTTTATGCCTTTAAGGATGATTATCTGAGCTTCAACGATGGGAAACTCTACAAGGGGCGGCTGCAAAAAGGCGGCTGGTATATTAGCTGGGATCCCAAGAAGCAAACTTACAACGTCGTCAAATCCTGAGTCACAGAGCGGCGGAAATCAAAACTACTTTCAAAGCAACGGGCCGATCGTCACAAAGTCCCAGGCCCAAGTTCAAGGTTTTAGTCCCCTCCTAAGCAGCGAGGCGGGGTATAAGAATCTTCCAGGAAATCCTTATCTCGAAGACGTCTTCTTCGGAGCGCACCTTTTCGATCGAATAAGGACAGTCACTAGAGCGCTGTTCTGACTCCAGGGCTTTCCGGAGGGTCGTTCTCGCCTCATCATCTTTCTCATCTTTTCCCGGACTTGACGCCCACACCACGATCGATTGGAAGTTAAAAAAACGCTTTCCGTGGTACTCGCCATAATGCGCGAGCAGCCCTGATTTCGCGAACTTCGTTAACTGCGCTGTCGGTATACCCGTTAGTAGGCTCAGATCTGCAACGGTAACCACTCCTTCCTGGGCGTTCAGTGCGGCGGCGTCTTTAGGCCGTTGTTCGAGTGCCGGTGTGCTCATGGATTCTCCTCATAGTTTGAACGATTGCCTGGCAATAATGTTCTTGTTTTGGAGTATACCCCCAAAACGCATAGAAATCACTTATTGTTTCTGATAGATCATGTGAGGAGATACGAAGACGAGCAACTATTCTAAAGATGCAGACAATGAATCACTTTAAATCTTGCCTGCCTCCGCCTATGCCATGGCCCGCGGAAGGGCGCTTTTTTGCCGCGTCCACTAAACATATCCTCGCATGGGACCGGACGGGGGGCATTTTTTACTAAACTTATAAGTTCATGAAACAGATCAAAGCATAGGATTAAATGAAACTTTTCACGAAAACATTTGGCTGCCAGATGAACTTCGCTGACTCAGATGAAATGGGACGGCACTTCCGGCGGCTCGGTTTTTCCCAAACCGACAATGAAGAGGGGGCGGATGCAATCCTCATCAATACGTGCACCGTCCGGGATCTAGCAGAACATAAGGCAGTCTCATATATCGGGCGGCTCAAAGAATGGAAGTGTCAAAAGTCTAATCGTTTTGTGATTGTCACCGGCTGCGCCGCCGAAAGAACGAAGGGGGATCTGATAAAGCGATTTCCTCAAATTGATTTAGTCGTGGGAGCGACAGACATTGACCACTTTCCGCAGGCTATTGAAAGTTTGTTTAGAGAAAAACTTGCGCAGTATCCCTTGGACGCTGATGAACGGGCTCTCGTACCCAACGAGAATCAGACGGGCTCTTCCGCCTTAGGGTTCGTAACCATAATGAGAGGATGTAATTACAGCTGCTCCTATTGCATTGTACCATCGGTTCGGGGACGCGAGGTGTACCTACCGAGAGAGAGAATCTTGGCCGATGTTCAAGAGCGGGTGGCTGAAGGCGCAAAAGAAATTTGGCTTCTTGGGCAAACTGTCAATTCCTATAGGCCCAACGGAGGGCAATCCGAATATGATTTTTCTGACCTTCTTCGAGACGTCGCGAAAGTGAGCGGAGTCCGGCGCCTTCGATTCATGAGCCCACACCCCTTCTTCATCAACAATAAGCTTGTTGAAACCATGGCATCAACACCACAAGTGTGTGAGCACATTCATTTACCTGCGCAATCGGGTTCTAATGAGGTTCTTAAGCGAATGAAGCGAAATTATACGCGTGAATCATATTTGGCGAATGTGAAGGTCTTGAGAAAGGCGATTCCTGGCATCGCAATTAGTACGGACCTCATAGTTGGGTTCCCGGGCGAGACCGATGAAGACTTCCAGCGGACGCTGTCGCTGGTCGAAGAGGCTGATTTCGCATCGGCTTATTGCTTCAAATATTCAAGTCGTCCAGGCACAGAATCAAGCTATTGGGAAGATGACATACCAGAGCTCGTCAAGGAAGAGCGGGTTAATCGCCTGCTTGCGCTCACGGACACCGCTGGAACTAGAAAGGCGGCGGCTATGGTGGGCGAAAGCATGGAAGTACTTATTGAGAATGATAAAGGAAATCAGCTATTTAGAGGCCGAACGCGTACCGGCTGGCGGGTTCGAATCCAACACCCGGGACTCCGGGTGGGGGATACGGTCATCGCGCAGATAATTGGCCATCATTCACGCGAACTTCATGGCCAACTTTATCCATGAAGCCGGATCGGTTTATTAAACCGCTTGCATAGACGATAGGATTCTGTTACTATTCGGTCTCCTATCTGTTCAAACGGTCTTCGCGAAGAGGTCTGAATGAAAGAGCGCAGAAAGCATAAACGACTGCCGGTCATCAAAGATCTAGCCGAACCTATCGAAATCACCGTTCTCGAATCAGGCAAAAAGCGACAAGTTCCCGCCGTTTTAACCAATCTTTCAGCCGGAGGCATGGACCTCGTACTCATGGAAGCAGTTCAAGGAAAACCGCTTGTGAGACTGAACATCCACCTTCCTGGTTTTGATCGGTTTGAAGTCGAAGGCAAATCTGTATGGTCCAGGAGCAAAGGGGCAACTTCAATCGTCGGAATCCAGTTCACGAAGATTGACCAAGACCACGCCAAACAGCTAACCCATATGGCAGAAGCATTTTGGGAATGCGAGGCGCGGATTAAGGACCAGGCTCCGACCGTCTGTTTTCATGGCTGCACGTACTGGGATCTTTGCGAGAAGACCGTGAAGCTAAAAGGCATATCCAGTCCATCTCCAGCGGTTTAGGAATGTTCCTCATTCCTAGTGTTCAGTTTCGTTACCCTCCAATTGCCAAATAATCTTCCATGGGATCATTAAAATTTATCGAAAGTGACAGGTCCGTTAAGCTCCTTGTGGGGGAGAGACAGCTCACCATGTATAACGGCGATATCATGCACCTTACAGCCGATGCACTGGTGTGTCCGGTCAACCCTCATCTGGATACAAGGTCCGGACTAGCGCGGGTCATTTGCCAATCGGCCGGAGAAAAGATTACCCATCATCTTCCCATGGTTTCCGAGCCATACGGTAAAGTAGTCGTGCTTCCAGGTGGAAGCCTAAAAGTAAAGTACATTTTCCTAACGGTGGTGCTCGGTGAAAAAGAATCAGAAAAGATCAGGCTTTGTATACAAAGGGCAATTGAAAGAGCAATCCGCTACGCGGAGTTCTTGAGATTGCGATCAATAGCATTCCCTGTATTGGGGTCTCCCTTATTTAGTCCCTCTTACAACCTAGTCGCGAATGAAATGGTGCTTACCGTTGCAAAATATTTCCATCGAAGGAATAAGAAACTTCAAGCTATTTTTTTCTCCGCATACAATCAGAGTGCTTTTGAGGCGTTTTGTAAGGAAGCGAAATATCTTGTCGAAAATAGCAGTTATTAAATTGTGATAAATAAGCGCATTTTCATAATCGACGACGAGGAAGACATGATTCGGGTTGCTTCGGATTTACTCCAACCTGAAGGCTTCTTCATTAATAGCTCAACTAGCTCTGTTGACGGGATAAAGAAAGTTCGCGCCAATCCTCCTGACTTGATCCTTCTCGATGTCCGTCTTCCAGAGATGGACGGCTATAAAGTTTGCAAAGATCTCAAAGCTGACCTTAAAACCAGATATGTACCAATAATTATGGTCAGCGTGAAGTCAGATGAAACGGACGTCGTTGTTGGATTGGAACTCGGAGCAGATGATTACATCACGAAACCCTTTCGACGAAAAGAACTTCTAGCCCGGATCAAAACTGTCTTGAGAAGAAAAGAAGATATTGGGCAAGTTGTTAAATTGGAGAAAGATGGCTTAGAAATTAATTTTCTTAATCATACCGCTTGGCTGAAAAAAAAGAAACTGGCTTTAACTCCCAAGGAGTTTGAATTGCTAGGTCTCTTTATGAAAATGGAAGGTCGAATCCTGACGCGTGCGGTGATTTCAGAAAGTGTTTGGGGGATGGAGTATCTGGCTTCTTCAAGGACAATAGATGTGCACGTTGACCAATTACGGAGGAAGTTAGGGACTTATCGTGAGGCGATTCAGGGACTTAAGGGGATTGGCTATCGCTTCGAACTCGGGCAGGCGAACTGAAACGACCATGCGACTAACATATCCAATTTTTGATAGAAGAAACTTCCTAAGAAAGATTTCGAAGTTGCGTGATTTTACGATTGCCGCCGCCAGGTTCCCGGATATGCAGCTCCACGATCTTTCGGCTGAAGGACTTCACATCTCCATTTCTAATCATATATCCATAGAGACAGGCCAGGAGACGGATTTCGTGGCCTCAGCGAATAAAGAGGCGTTCAGATTTCGAGCGAAGGTGGTTTGGCGTGCTAATCTTAACAACGAAACCCACCTTGGTCTTGAGATTCAAAACAATAAACGAGCGCTAGTATCCCTACTCGCCAAGTATAACGGTTTATCTTCCACGAGCGATCGACGCGAACTTCGCAGGCTAAAAAAGTCGTTAACAATCGAAGGAGACTTCCGCGCGTTTAATTTTCCTTTCGGAATTCCGAATCTTCCCTCATATAAGAGATCAGGCAAAGATAGACGACAAAAGAGTCTTGCCAATACCATCTCCAAACCGCGTTCGGCTGACAGAAGACATCGAGCACCGGATGCAGGAATTCGGAGGCGCTTCGCCGTTCAGAGCATAAAAAGCATTTTTACGGTTATTCGAGATCTTTTTGTCCCTCTAATGCCATATCCGTTAGTGCGCCTTTTGATAGGAACGGGAGACTTTTGTTTCATTGCCCACCCAAGGGATTTCCACGACGTCTCTCGAATGTTCCCTTTTGCACGGTTTCTTCCTGAGCGCTTTGTTAAATTTTGGTTCCGCTTTCAAAAACCATTTATAGCCTCCCGGATTAACGGGAAAAACCGGCGAAATGGGAAACCGCTAATGGGCTGGATCCTGATTTCTCCAATGTGGACAGAGCAGATGGTTCGGAACTCCGACCTCGCGCGAAAAAGAATTGTCCAGACGGTACAGTTTGCCGAGAAATTGCGCGCAAAAATTGCGGGGCTCGGAGCCTTCACGTCAATAGTGACTCACGACGGACAAGACGTACTCGATCACGCAAAGATTGGTGTGACCACTGGCAATTCTTTTTCGGCTGCAGTGGCTGTTGCCAACCTAATTCACGCGCTCAATTTAGTTGGCCACGACCTGGACAAGGCGAAGATTTCCATTGTCGGTGCGGCTGGCTCTGTGGGATCCGGATGTACTAAAACATTATACGGAGTAGTAAAGTCACTGCACCTGGTTGATATTAATGAGCCTGCACTGAAAAACTTGCTTGCTGAACTTCCGTCAGATCTTGCGGCTCCTAGCGTAACCACGATCACAACATCATCAAAGATCGATCTGATCAAGGAATGTGATGGCGTGATAGTTGTGACAAATGCAATTGGAGCAATTGTCAACGAGAGTCATTTAAAGCCAGGAGCTGTTGTGATCGACTGCGCGCAACCCAAGAATGTCTCCAAAAATATCCCCCTGGTGCGGGACGACGTGCTTGTAATTGAGTCTGCAATCGTATCGTCGCCAGATTTAAATTGCCAATTCGATCTAGATCTGGGGAAGGGGGAGGCTCTCGGCTGCCTTGCGGAAAGCATTATTTTGTCCACCGTATACGATGAGAGAAACAAAACCATTATTGGGAAGGTTGACCTCGATCAAGTTAAAGACACGTACAATACTGCGGTGGATTTGGGATTTCAACTTGCGTATTTTAGGAACTCTTGCGGCCTGGTTTCGGAATTAGACATCCGAAGAGTCAGGGATTATGTCGCTAAGACAAAAACCTAACTTGTGATTGATATTTATCAGTCCAATATCCATTCGCTTCCACTCTTCATTGTTGCGCTATTAACCATTTTGATGGGAATCCTGATAGTCTCCCGCGACTATCATTCAGCATCAAATAGATATTTTTTCTTTCTCTGTCTGAGTATTTTTATTTGGCTTACAGGGACGGGTATGGCTTACATGTCCAAATCCCCTCAGCTCGCCGCGTCATGGTTCAAGATTGACAACGCGGGGGTTGTGTTTATCTCTCCCTGTTTTTTTGGGTTCGCATCGAACCTTATTGGAAAACGCTTCCCAAGATTCACTGCGTTTGGAATTCTAGTCGCAGCTACCTTCGCATTGCTAGGCTTAGTGAGGTCCTATTTTTTCACCAAGGTTAAAACATTTTATTGGGGGCCGTTTCCCCAATTTAATCTTTTACACAGTATTCCATTTTTTGTCTTTTGGGGAGGATACAGCCTGGCCTCATTCAATATTCTGAGGGGAGAAACCCAAAAGACAGGCTCTGCAGTGAAAAAGAATCAACTCAAATTCGTGATTTTGGCATTTTCAATAGCTTACGTCGGTTCTGTAGATTATCTGGCTACTTTTGGCATCGAGTTCTACCCCTTCGGATTTATTCCAATTTTTTCTCTTGTCACGATCATCTTCTATGCGATCGTAAAGCATCGCCTAATGGATTTCAATCTGATAATGCGGTGGGGAATTGTCTATGGTATTTCTTTTTCAGTGATCATATCGTCCCTCTGCGTAATGGCATTTGCCACAGAACATCTTGTAAAAATGAGGTTTCAAGTAGCGTCTGGAATTCCAACGATTTTACTCACCTGCCTGGGAGTTTTGATCTTTGATCCAACGAAAAAGAAAATCTTCAAGTTTGTCGATACCGTTATCTTCAAGAGCCCAGATTTCCACATGTTGTTGACCGGCGTAAATCAGGTTTTGCAAAAGAAGGAGCCGATCCATCCAATTACTGCGGAATTGAGCAATCACCTAAAAAGAATTTGGGACGTCAATCACGCTGGGTTTGTAATTTGGAGTAATTCCGAGACTCGATTCCTGCTATATCCAGAAATTGAATTTCGAGACGAAATTATAAATAAGCTAAAGGCCCAGATTGATCAAACAGATTTTCTAGTGCGAACCCTTCAGTCTGAACGACGTCTTTTCCGCTATGGGATTGTTGTCCAAGACGAAGTTACTGCCCTTGGGAACAGGGCATCTCCTGGCGAGCGAATTACCTTTTGGAAGATTAGGCGAACTATGCGTTGGCTTGGAGCCTCAGCGTGCATCCCATTGAGCACGAGTAATCAGTTGATTGGATTCATCGTATTGGGATCAAAGAACAACAATAGCCTCTACAACAATGAGGATAAAAAATTCCTGTCCCACGTCGCCCAAATTTTTTCCTCTACTTTTAAAGAACTGATTCTGGATCAGGTCGGAATGACCTTTAGCAAACCTGCGACACAGAGTCCCGCAAACTAAGGAGGCTCAAATGATTAAAGTGATGAAACCGTTGTTCTGTGTATGTTTAGCGATCCTTCTATTACCCAGCACAAGCTTTAGTCTGGGTTCAGGAGCAATTGGAAATGAATCTGGAATTTCTACCAAGGCAACCTCCCATGGTTATGCCTTTACGGGCGTTGCCGATGACCCATCTGCTATCTTCTACAACCCAGCGGGGCTTGTTCAAGTGAAAGGACTTCAGATGATGGGCGGGACAAGTGTACTTTCCATAAATTCAGAACATACGACTCCATCTGGCGTTACTGATAAGATGGCACCCCATCTTCCTCTGGCGCCATACTTTTATGCTTCCTTCTCAGGAGAGAATTCTCCATTCGCCTTTGGAATTGGCGTCAATTCCCCCTTTGGGTTAATTACCGAATGGAAGGACAATAGTTTTTCAAAATACTATGCGACTAAATCAGAACTGCTTATGTACATGATTAATCCGAGCATAGCCTACTCGCTTCGAGACAATCTTATGATCGGAACGGGCCTCGACTATTTTAACGTCTTTAGAACAGAACTCAATCAAAAGGTCTTCAATGGCCCCGGAAACACTGATGGCGATAGTAAGTTTTCTGTCAGTGGGCACGCGTGGGGGTACAATGCTGGTATTTTATGGAAAACCAGTTCAGCTGACTCAGTTGGACTGACTTATCGGAGCCAAGCCAACGTACCATTGAGAGGAGACGTAATGCTCAGCAACCTTTCTGGAATTCCAGCCTTTATTTTTGGAGGGTCTTCATTTCAGACCGGTGCATCCACCGAAATCAAGTTCCCTCAGAATGTTACGGTTGGATATGGTCATAAATTTGATCGTTGTCAATTTTTCTTAGACTACGAGTGGGTCAATTGGGCAACTACTGATAGTACGGATTTCAATTTCGGTCAAAATAATCCTGGTTTGACTCAATCTATCCCAAGACACTGGAGAAATACAAATAACTTGGGCACGGGTATTGAGTGGCATCAAAATCAATTTTTGGATCTGAGGGCCGGAGCTTTGGTCTACGAAACGGTAGTTCCATCGGGAACGCTCGAATCCTCGATTCCAGATGCCGGCAGAGTAACACTGACGGTTGGAACAGGAATGCACTTTTCGGATTTCAGCGTCGATCTGGGCTATCAAGCCGATTTCCTGAAAAATCGTAATATCCAAAATTCGGCGGGGAACGCTTTTGCTTCAATGAACGGTGAATTTAAAAGTCAGATCAATATCTTTAGCGTTGGCGTTTCGCAAAAATGGGGCGGTGCACATTAGTGCTCAAGAAGACCGCGCCCATTCAGCAAAGACTTCGCCGAATCAAAAAGACATTTAAATCGGCGTTCTTCCTTTACGAGAACAACGACGTACAGTCCTCGGTAACGATCGCCACGTTGGCGATTGCTCAACTTTCCAAGGTATTTGAGGAGCTGAAGAGCACTGACTCGGCTGCGTTGAGCCGCTATCTTGATGACAAGCGGCCCGTTCTCTCAGGGCTCAAGAAGACCTTTGATGAGCTCAGAGAGAAAGCGGAAAGGGATGAAGATACCATCGATGAAGTCGACTACGAAAATGCCCTGGACCGGTTGGGTTCTCTCGTGGACAACGCGACATCGGAAGTTCCGAGAATTCTTCGATCGCCTGCCGAGCTGAAAAAACTGCGCGTGAAATGGATGTCTGCAGCCGCGGCAGGGGCAATGGTGGTTGGGTTCTTCCTTATACACGCCATCTACCGTCATTTCACCCTCAAAGGCCATGGATTAATCGGAGAGTACTACTCGGACATGGAGTTTAAGAATCTGGCAACCACGAGACTTGACCCCACCATCGACTTCGATTGGGGCTTGGATGCGCCCATGAAAACCTTGCCGGAAGACCGGTTTTCGATCCGATGGACGGGTTCGATTGAAATAAAAAATCCGGGAAACTATGAATTTTACACGTTGTCTGACGACGGCGTGAAAGTCTACTTGGAAGATATTAAGCTCATCGATAACTGGAGTGCTCATCCGGCAACTCTGGACAAGGGAAACGCGTTCTTGAATCCAGGCCGCTACCGGCTCAAGATCGAATACTTTGACCAAGCTGCGGACGCCGTGATCAAGCTTTATTGGAAGCGCGAGAAGAGTCTTTACCGGGAAATTATCCCAGCCGACGTCCTATTTCCGCCAGCACCGCCAAAGCACTAGGTATATTTTCCTTTTAGGCTGTTGAGCCGGATTCGCAGAAGATCTGCGAACATGTTGAGCGAGTCCTTCAAGAGGCGAACCTTCGTGGCCGGTGAATCAGACCAACGCACGGGAGCCTCCAGAATGCGGAAATTGAAAACTTTCCGGGCAATGAAGAGAAGTTCGACGTCGAAACCAAATCCCTGAATCGTTTGCAGGGGGAAAACCTTTAGGCCCGCTTCGGCCGTAAAAAGTTTGAATCCGCACTGCGTATCAAGAAATCGTGGCAGTGTCACCACCCTAACGAGAACGCTGAAAATTCGTCCTGCAAACTCCCTGAAGAATGGCTGCCGAATCTCAATTCGCGCCCCGTTAACCCGGCGGGATCCAATGACAATGTCGTACCCCGAGTTGGAACCTTTTATATATTTTAGAAGCGAATTGACTTCCTCAATAGGAACTGAGAGGTCGGCATCCGAAAAAAGCCGGAATTTTCCAGTGGCAGCCACCATCCCATCCCTGATGGCGCCTCCCTTGCCGGTATTTACCCTATGCGTAATGACGGTATAACCGCTCTTTCCCGAAATAAAAGTCCGAATGACCGAGGACGTCCGATCCGTCGAGCAATCGTCGACCACGATCACTTCCGTGGCATAGGGCTGGCTCATTTTAAAGGCCTCCACCTTTTCCAGGGTGGGTAGAATTCGAGCTTCTTCGTTATAGGCCGGAATGATGATGGATAGGTAGGTCGGAGACTTTTCCATTTAGATCTTTTGAAATATACAAATCCAGGAGGACGCCCTGGTGCAGCGTATAGGTCGTGATGCCATAGTGGCCCTCTACCGGAGCCGGGGTCCCGTGGTCTTCAACAGCCACGATGGGACGCGACGTCGCATTTTTGATCTCCTCAGGAGCGAGATAGAGAACCCGCCGATAGTCCCTCAAATAGTAGGCGAGCGGCCAATAGTTCAAGGTATAAAAGTTGATCGTTGTATCCAGCCCTTTTCCGGAACCCTGGCCAGCTTTTCGAATCTCTTCCAGCATTTTGAATACGTCCGGATCGGTCGCGACGTAGATCTGCGGGTACTTGGAATTATTGAAATCCGTATAGACCACCTTAGACGTTTTCGGAAACTGCGCCGCCGAAAGAAGCCCCGCGGCAATGATAACCCCCACGAGCGCCGGCGGGCCATAGCGATGAAAAGAGACCGCCTTGCCAAACGCCTCAAACCCATAGCCGCTTAGGAGGATCGCGGGCAACAGAATATTAATGACCAGCCATGGAGTCTTGTAAGGAATGGTCGAATAGATCAGAAATATTCCCACGCACCAAAAAGCGAGGAATAGTCCGACGCGGTCTTTTTTCTTTCCCGCCGCAACCAGTCCGAACAGGGAGAAAACAACAATCGGAAATTCGTAGCCAGCTAGAATTTTAGCAAAGTAGCCCCAAGGCTTTACATGACCCGAATGACGCGCGACGTGGCTCCAAAAGATCGGACCTTTGAGGGAATCCAAGGGGCCAACTAGGTTGGTAAGGAAAGACGAGTAGAGAAGAAACCAGACGGCCAGTGCGAGGCAAAGCGCGATCGAAACGTGATAGTCGAGGTCGAGGTAATTCCCCAATAGAGATTGGCAGACTTCGCTCAAGGTTCGCTTGCTCTCCACTGACGCCAACTCGGAAAATATAACGGCGCCGGCCAAT
>Ga0207121_1106_pt1 | contig 14367 bp, 14 predicted proteins | sample Alteio_BWMinHeat_41_FD_153513 | JGI IMG/M metagenome (GOLD analysis project Ga0207121, IMG submission 153513) | Enriched cells from forest soil in Barre Woods Harvard Forest LTER site, Petersham, Massachusetts, United States -... | ecosystem: Environmental > Terrestrial > Soil > Temperate forest >... | reverse complement strand
GAATACTCACTTTGCGGGTAAAAGTTTATTAACGATTCGCAAAGAATTGTTACATGCGATTCGCGAAGATCGTGCCAATATGTCGACTTTATTGCAAGCCGCCGTCGATCTTGTGGTTCCTGAAATAGTAGAAAAAGATTATATTTTAGCGGGGCAGAGCAATTTATTGAATTATTCTAATCAAGCGGCCAATTTTGAAAATTGGCGTGGTTTGTTCGAAGCCTTTACGCAAAAACAAGAGATATTAAATTTATTAGAACATGCGTTAGAAGCAGAGGGTATACAAATTTTTATTGGTAAAGAATCCGGTTATGAAATATTCGGCGAATGCAGTATTGTGACGACTTCTTATGCGGTTGATGGAGAATTAGTGGGAAGTTTGGGTGTCATTGGCCCGACTCGCATGCCTTATGAACGCGTCATTTCTGCCGTTGATGTGACCGCAAAATTATTATCGGCAGCCTTGAATCAAGGCTAGTCCATCCCCATATAACGTGAATTCGACATCAGCAGGAACTGCTGATGTCAGAAGAGTCGTTATCCCGGAAAACGCTTTTTGTTTGTCCGGGATCCATGCTAAATTATCTTATTTTCAGGAGAAAACAATGCCATCGAAAGATAAAAATGCGGGTAGCACCGCTTCTTTTCAAAAAAAATTCGGTAAAAATACGGAGATGGATGATGTGGAAGAAGCCGAATTACCCCCACCGCTTTCTTATGAAGAATTACAGCAAAAATTAGTAGAAACGGAACAAAGAGCGACAGCTAACGAAGAAAAAGCAGCAGAAAATTGGGATCGTTTGTTACGTAACCAAGCGGAAACCAAAAATATCCAAGAACGCTTACAACGCGATGTGCAAAATGCGCATAAATATGGCATTGAAAAATTCGCGTTGGATCTTTTGCCAGTGGTTGATAATTTAGAACGCGCCATTGAATCACATCTTTCAGATCCAGCAGGCAAAGGCAGTTTATTAGATGGCGTCGAATTAACTCTTAAAATGTTTTATACGACATTGGATAAATTTGGCATTCAAGCGGTTGATCCAAAAGGACAACCTTTTAATCCAGAATTTCATCAAGCGGTATCTATGCAGGAAGACCCCAAGGTAAAACCAGGTTCAGTGATTAATGTGTTACAAAAAGGCTTTATTTTAAATAATCGCTTGATTCGACCCGCATTAGTGATCGTCGCAAAATAAGTGTTAGGGTCACGCTTGAAATTTTAAAATTTGCCCTTATATAGGTATTTAGATAATTGATTTTTGGAGAATAATATGGCAACAAGTACAGTGATCGGTATTGATCTTGGCACGACGAATTCCTGCGTCGCTGTCATGGAAGGAGGTAAGGCTCGCGTGATTGAAAACGCGGAAGGCTATCGTACCACCCCGTCAATTGTGGCTTATCTCGATAATAATGAAGTTTTAGTTGGCGAACCTGCAAAACGCCAAGCAGTGACCAATCCTAAAAATACGATTTACGCCGCAAAACGTTTGATTGGACGTCGTTATGACGAAGAAGTAGTGCGTAAAGACATGGAAATTGTGCCATACAAAATTATTAAAGCGGACAATGGCGATGCCTGGATTGAAGCGGACGGTAAGAAGTTAGCGCCACAACAAGTTTCCGCACAAGTCTTAATGAAAATGAAAAAAACAGCCGAAGATTACCTCGGTCATGCGGTAACAGAAGCGGTGATTACCGTTCCTGCTTATTTCAATGATTCGCAACGTCAAGCGACCAAAGATGCCGGACGTATTGCAGGTCTTGAAGTCAAACGTATTATCAACGAACCAACGGCAGCAGCACTCGCATTTGGTATGGATAAAAAAACCGGCGATCGCAAAATTGCGGTGTACGATCTTGGCGGCGGTACTTTCGATATTTCGATTATTGAAATTGCTGAAGTCGATAAAGAACATCAATTCGAAGTATTATCCACGAATGGCGATACATTTTTGGGTGGTGAAGATTTCGATTTACGCATTATTAATTATTTAGTCGATGATTTCAAAAAAACATCCGGCATTAATTTACGTAATGATCCTTTGGCGTTACAACGTTTGAAAGAAGCGGCAGAAAAAGCCAAAATCGAACTTTCTTCCAGCCAACAAACCGAAATTAACTTGCCATATATTACGGCAGATGCCAGTGGTCCAAAGCATTTAAATATCAAGATGACCCGTGCAAAATTAGAATCCTTGGTTGAAGACTTAGTCCAACGTACGACGGGTCCTTGCCAAACGGCATTAAAAGATGCGGGTGTGAATATTAGTGATATCGACGATGTGATTTTAGTCGGTGGTCAAACACGTATGCCGCTCGTACAAGAAACGGTGAAGAAAATTTTCGGCAAAGAACCACGCCGAGATGTGAATCCTGACGAAGCAGTGGCAGTCGGTGCTGCGATTCAAGGTGCTGTACTTTCAGGCGCAGTGAAAGACGTATTATTATTAGATGTGACGCCGCTTTCCTTGGGTATCGAAACCTTAGGTGGTGTTATGACGAAATTAATTGAAAAAAATACCACGATTCCAACGAAAGCTTCCCAAACCTTTTCGACAGCGGGAGACAATCAAACCGCCGTTACCGTGCATGTGTTGCAAGGCGAACGCGAAATGGCTTCTGCGAACAAATCATTGGGCCGATTCGATTTATCCGATATTCCACCAGCACCACGCGGCATGCCGCAAATTGAAGTGGCTTTTGATATCGATGCGAATGGTATTTTACACGTATCTGCGAAAGATAAAGCGACGGGTAAGGCACAATCGATTGTGATTAAAGCATCGAGCGGTTTATCCGAAGATGAAATTAAAAACATGGTGAAAGATGCGGAAGCGCACGCAGCGGAAGATAAAAAATTCCATGAATTAGTGAACTCTCGCAATCAAGCAGACAACATGATTCATGCGGTCACCAAATCATTGAGCGAAGCGGGTGATAAAGTTTCTGCGGATGAACGCAAAAATATCGAACAAGCCATTGAGTCTTTAAAAGAAGCCATGAAAGGTAACGATAAAGATGTCATTGATGCGAAAACGAAAGATTTAACCGATGCTTCATCGAAAATGGCAGAAAAACTTTATGCAAGCCAACAACAGCCAGGCGCAGAAGGTGCAGGGCCCACCCCACCGCATGCTGAAGAAACCGCAAAGAAAGATGAAAGTGTGGTGGATGCGGAGTTTGAGGAAGTGAAAGACGATAAGAAATAAGAACACGTCCATGAACACGTCGTCCCGCGATTTATGCGGGATCCAGGAGGGACCGCAATGCCGCTCTGGATCCCGCGGACGAGCCGCGGGACGACGGATTTTTTTACACATATAATTTAGAGTAATTAAAGCGACCTCAAAAATGTCAACAAAACGCGACTACTATGAAATATTAGGCATTTCTCGTAATGCTTCCGACGAAGATATTAAAAAATCTTTTCGTCGTCTTGCGATGAAATACCACCCCGATCGTAATCCGGGTGATAAGGAAGCCGAAGAGCAATTTAAAGAAGCACGGGAAGCCTATGAAGTGCTAGCGGATAGCCGAAGACGTTCTGCCTATGATCAATTCGGTCACGCTGCATCAGAACAAGGTGGTTTTGGTGGTGGCATGGGCGGTATGAATTTTAGTGATATCTTTGGCGATATTTTCGGAGATATTTTTGGGGGTGGTCGCGGAGGACCTGAACGCGGTTCTGACTTACGCTACAGTTTAGATATTTCTTTAGAAGATGCAGTTTTTGGTAAAACCGTAGAAATCACCGTTCCGACATTGGTGGCATGCACAGACTGTCATGGTCAGGGTACCCGCAAAGGCGCAAGTCCAGTGACTTGCCAAGATTGTGGTGGCTATGGACAAGTGCGAATTCAGCAAGGATTTTTTACCGTACAACAAACTTGCCCGAGCTGTCGTGGACGTGGTAAAGTCATTTTAGATCCATGTCCTACCTGTCGTGGTAAAGCCCGCCTTAAACAATCCAAAAAATTATCTGTCAAAATTCCACCCGGTGTTGATACAGGTGATAGGATTCGTTTAAGTGGAGAAGGGGAGGCAGGGGAACCTGGCGCCATGGCCGGTGATTTGTATGTACAAATGAATGTGAAAAAACATGCTCTGTTCGACAGAGATGGCATGAATTTACATTGTGAAGTACCGATTGGATTTGTTGCCGCGGCCTTAGGTGGGGAATTAGATGTTCCGACATTAAATGGACGTGTGAAATTAAAAGTGCCGACCGAAACACAATCTGGCAAAGTGTTTCGTTTAAAAGGCATGGGGGTACCGAATGTTCGAGGGGGTGGTACCGGTGATTTAATGTGCAAAGTTGTGGTGGAGACACCGGTCAATTTAACGCATAAACAAAAAGACTTATTGAAGCAGTTTGAAAAATCCATGTCAACGAACAATAAACACATGCCACGTTCGGCTTCTTGGTTTGATCGAGCTCGAAAATTTTTTGAGGATATGAAATTTTAAAAGAGGAGAAATGAATGAAGAAAGTACCGATGACAGTTGTGGGTGCGACCATGCTCCGAGAAGAATTACAACGTTTAAAAACCGTTGATCGCCCTCGCGTAATTGAAGCTATTGCAGAAGCACGCAAACATGGTGATTTAAAAGAAAATGCCGAATATCACGCTGCTCGTGAACAGCAAGGTTTTATTGAAGGACGTATTCAAGAAATTGAAGCGAAACTTTCTACTGCGCAAATCATTGATGTCACCCAAATTGAAAATACCGGCAAAGTTATTTTTGGGACTACCGTCACATTAATCAATGGGCAGACGGAAGAATCGGTGACTTATAAAATTGTCGGTGAAGATGAAGCGGATATTAAATTGATGAAAATTTCCGTGACTTCTCCGATTGCGAGAGGAATGATTGGTAAACACGTGGGTGAAGTGATCGAAGTACGTGCGCCGGAAGGTGTTTCAGAATATGAAATCGTCGACGTGGTTCATGTATAATGCCTAAAAAAAGCAGCAGTCGGCGGTGGCTTCGCGAGCATTTTAATGATCCATATGTGAAAAAAGCACACCACGAAGGCTTACGATCACGTGCTGTTTATAAATTACAGCAGTTAGATGATCGGGATAAGTTATTTAAGCCAGGCATGACCGTGATTGATTTGGGCGCGGCGCCTGGCGGTTGGTCACAATATGTGGCTTCTAAAGTTGGTAAAAAAGGCCGAGTGATTGCTTTAGATATTTTGCCCATGGATGATATCCCAGGCGTTGAATTTATTCAGTATGACTTTCATGATGGTGAGGCGATGGAAGCATTATTGCAAAAACTCAATGATCAAAAAGTAGATTGGGTTATTTCAGATATTGCGCCTAATTGGAGCGGAATTGAGAGTGTTGATCTACCTCGGACAATTGCACTGGCAGAGCTCGCTTTTGATCTGGCATTACAAGTGTTGAATGCGGACGGTGGTTTTTTAACAAAAGTCTTTCAAGGAGAAGGATTTGATGCTTTTTTGGCACAAATACGGCTCCATTTTAAGAAAATCGTCATTCGTAAACCAGATGCGTCTAGAGGGCGATCAAGAGAAGTATATATTTTGGCAAGAGGAATGCGGTAATGATTCAGCCAATAAATGATTTAGAGGATGATGTTCGTGCGCAGAGTGGTAATGCTGCTACCGAACTCAAAATTCTTCGGGTATGATTATAGATATAGATAGATGATGAAGGGGTTTCCGCTGTGAATGATACAATCAAAACGATACTTTTATGGATGGTAGCTGGCATCATCTTGGTTTCTGTATTTAATATGTTTGGACCCCAGCGCGAAAAAGAAGAACGTATTAGCTATTCCACTTTTATTAATGATGTCAAAAAAGGCAATATTAGTTCGGTTATTATCACTGATCAAGAAGTGAGCGGGCTAATGCAAGATGGCAAAAGATTCGCAACTTATTTGCCAGCCGCGAACGATACCTTAATTTTGAAAGAACTCATTGATAAAAACGTGACGGTCACCGGACGCCCACCTGAACAACCCGGACTCATGATGCATCTTCTTAACCTATTACCTTGGATTATCTTATTTGCTATTTGGATTTATGTGCTGCGTCAACAAGCCGGTGGCGGACGCGGTGGTGCATTTTCATTTGGACGCAGTCGTGCACGTTTGTTAGGTGAAGATCAAGTTAAAGTGACTTTCGCCGATGTGGCGGGTTGTGAAGAAGCGAAAGAAGAAGTCAAAGAATTAGTCGATTTTTTACGCGATCCAGGCAAATTTCAAAAATTGGGTGGCAAAATTCCCCAAGGCGTTTTACTGGTCGGTCCTCCGGGTACTGGTAAAACATTGCTAGCGAAAGCGGTGGCAGGTGAGGCAAAAGTGCCTTTCTTTACGATTTCTGGTTCAGATTTCGTTGAAATGTTTGTGGGTGTCGGTGCTTCACGTGTTCGCGATATGTTTGAACAAGGCAAAAAACAAGCGCCCTGTATTATTTTTATCGATGAAATCGACGCAGTGGGTCGTCATCGTGGTGCGGGTTTGGGGGGTGGACATGATGAACGTGAACAAACCTTGAATCAATTATTGGTAGAAATGGATGGTTTTCAGGGCAATGAAGGCGTGATTGTCATTGCAGCGACCAATCGTCCTGATGTGTTAGACAATGCATTATTACGTCCAGGCCGTTTCGATCGTCAAGTGGTGGTGGGTTTGCCAGATGTACGAGGCCGGGAACAAATTATTCGTGTACATATGCGTAAAGTACCTTTAGGAAATGATGTGAACCCCGCGGTGATTGCGCGTGGTACCCCTGGATTTTCGGGTGCAGATTTAGCGAATATTGTGAATGAAGCTGCTTTATTTGCGGCTCGCTCAAATAAACGTGCGGTGGGCATGGATGAATTTGAACGTGCAAAAGATAAAGTGATTATGGGTGCTGAGCGTCGATCGATGGTGATGAGCGAATCCGAGAAAAAACTCACCGCTTACCACGAAGCAGGTCACGCGATTGTAGGTTTGTTTGTACCGGAACATGATCCCGTCCATAAAGTCACCATTATTCCCCGCGGTCGTGCATTGGGTGTGACGATGTTTTTACCTGAGGGCGATCGTTATAGTCATACCAAAGAATATTTAGAAAGCAAAATCTCGAGCTTATTTGGCGGTCGTATTGCTGAAGCAGTGATTTTTGGGGCAGATAAAGTCACGACCGGTGCTTCGAATGATATTCAAAAGGCAACCGAACTCGCAAGAAATATGGTAACAAAGTGGGGTTTATCCGCAAAATTAGGCCCTCTCACTTTTGGTGATGATGAAAGAGAAGTATTTTTGGGTCATGCAGTGGCGCGCCATAAGGAAATTTCTGAAAGTACGTCTGGCATTATCGATCAAGAAGTTCGTGATATTGTTGATCGCAATTATCAACGTGCAGAAACCATTTTAAAAGCAAATTTAGAACAATTGCACACCATGGCGGAAGCGCTTATTAAATATGAAACCATTAATACTGAGCAAATCGATGATATTATGTCTGGCCGACCAATACGTGAACCTTCTGGTTGGTCTGACATGCCCAACAATCCCAAAAATAAACCACCAGAACCCGATACCCATACCATCTCTCCCGAAGATAATTTGAAAGTTGATGCTGCCCACGATGAAACCACTTAAGGAAGTACCTATTCAATCACGAAAACATTTCGGCACGGATGGCATTCGTGGACGCGTTGGCGTTTGGCCTATTAATGCAGAATTTATTTTGAAATTAGGTTGGGCGGTCGGTAAAGTGCTTGCGCGCCAAGGATCCGGCAAAGTTTTAATTGGAAAAGACACACGCATTTCCGGATACATGTTTGAATCAGTACTAGAAGCGGGACTTTCCGCGGCCGGTGTGGATACCCATTTATTGGGACCGATGCCAACACCTGCTATTGCTTATCTCACCCGTACTTTGCGTGCGCAAGCGGGTATTGTCATTAGCGCATCACATAATCCATATTACGATAATGGTATTAAGTTTTTTTCATCGACAGGTACTAAACTTCCTGACGAAGTGGAGCTTGCGATAGAAGAACAACTCGAAAAAAGCATGACGACAGTGGATTCTTCAGAATTAGGAAAAGCAATTCGTGTCGTCGATGCACCGGGCCGATATATCGAGTTTTGCAAAAGTACTGTCTCATCGGATGTGAGTTTAAACGGTTTAAAAATTGTGGTCGATTGCGCGAACGGCGCGGCTTACCACGTTGCGCCCAATGTTTTTCGTGAACTGGGTGCTGATGTCGTTGAAATTGGAGTAGAACCTAACGGCTTAAATATTAATTTAGAATGTGGGGCCACACATCCCGCAACATTGCGTGCGCATGTCCTTAAAGAAAAAGCAGATTTAGGTATCGCGTTGGATGGTGACGGCGATCGTGTCATTATGATCGATCATAAAGGAAATATTTTAGATGGGGATGAATTACTCTATATCATCATCAAACACCGTTTAGAATTAGGATTGTTAAAAGGTGGTGTGGTTGGCACCGTCATGTCAAATATAGGATTGGAAAACGCATTACTTGCACTCGATATTCCATTTATTCGTGTTCCTGTCGGTGATCGTCATATTATGGCGGAACTTGGCAAACGAAAATGGTGCATTGGGGGTGAACCTTCTGGACATATCATTTGTTTCGAAGCCCTCACGACCGGCGATGGTATTATTACTGCATTGCAAGTACTTTCTGCAATGCGCCACAAATCAGAAACGCTTGAACAATTAAAAAAAGGATTACAAAAATATCCCCAGGTTTTATTAAATGTAAAAGTGAATGAAAGCGCAGGCTTATTAGAAAAACCAAGCGTGCAAGCGATGTTAAAAAATGTAGAAAATGAATTAGGCAAAACAGGTCGTGTTTTGTTACGCAAATCCGGTACCGAATCTCTCATTCGCGTCATGGTGGAAGGGGAAAATGAAATTCGGATTAAAGAATTGGCGAATCAGTTAGCAGATACCGTCAAGGCGGAAATGGAGAGAACGTCATGAAATATGTTGCGCATAAAATATTTTTTACTTTCTTTCTTTTTTTATTTTCCGTCATGGTTAGTAATGCCTATGCAACTAAAATGGCTGTGCCCGCCGCACAAAAAATTTATTCTGGCAATAAAAAGTTTTATATTGATTATAATCCCACATCGAAAAAACAAAATATTATGAAAAACAACCATAAAATATGGTCTTTTGCTTATCCGGCTTCTTTTGATGATGCTTTATTTATTTCAAATAATGGAAAATATGTTTACGTGGTGCGATCTAAATTTGTTAAAAAAGAAGATTTGAGAAAACCTGGATTATTGATTTATTCTCCCTCAGGCCTAAAGGTGAAATACTCTTATCTTAAATTAAGTATTCCACGTAATTATCGTGGAGATGAAGTAGGTCCTATCGGTGAATTTTGGCGAGTATGGCGGAAAGATGTGAAAACAGTCAAAGATGGCAGTTATCTCATTATCCATACCGAAGGTAAGCCAATCAGACCAATTTTTATGAATTAAAATCCCATGATTAATTGCAAAGCTAGCATTCAAGAAAAGAGAATGCCAGCTTTTTCATCATGTTAAGCAGCCATTTCTTTGAGCTTTCTGAGCGCTTTGATTTTCACGACTCTGCGCGCAGGTTTTGCTTTGACTGTAATTGCTTCGCCAGTAAAAGGATTGATACCTGGACGAGCTTTTGTAGCAGGTTTGTTTACGACATTGATCTTCAAAAGACCTGGTAACGTAAACTTGCCGGGGCCACGGGTTTTGATATGTAACTCAATAACAGTCCCTAAGGCATCCATTACCGCGACAGCATCTTTTTTTGCAAGGCCAGTCATATCCATAATAGCCTTCACAATACCGCTTTTCGTTAATGGGTCTTTCACCACTGGCATTTTTGCCTTATGTGGTTTTTTTACAGCTTTTTTCGCTAATCTGGCAGAAGCTTTTTTTGCAGCCATCGTACATTCCTCTCATAAAAAATGATGCAATGCATACAATAACATATTCCTTTATTTTTGGCAGTGCTTTTGTTAAAAAAATGCTGAATTTTCAATTAAAAACGAAAGGATAGGAATGGTCGGTAGTTTATTTTTCTATATATTTACTATTGCTTCTTTTTATACGTTACTATAAAATTCGACATCTTTTAATCTAGAAATCTGTCCATGAGGTGAGTGACGTACATGGAATAGGAGTCCGATGAAAACGTATAATGCAACAAAAGAAACAGCGCAGCATAATTGGTATATGGTTGATGCTGCAGGTAAAACCTTAGGCCGTCTTGCAAGCGAAGTTGCGAAACGACTACGAGGTAAACACAAGCCGGAATATACCCCGCATGTCGATACGGGTGACTATATTATTGTAATTAATGCAAGTCTCGTTAAAGTGACAGGCAAGAAAACCACCGATAAAATTTATTATAGCCATACCGGTTATCCAGGTGGAATTAAGGCGGTGACTTTTGATAAGTTACTCGCTAAACATCCTGAAAGAGTTATCGAAAAAGCAGTCAAAGGCATGTTACCCAAAAATCCTTTGGGCCGTGATATGTATCGTAAATTAAAGGTATATTCGGGCAAAGAACATCCTCATGAAGCGCAACAACCTAAAGTTTTAGATTTTGATACGGAAGAATAGTATGCCAGTTGAAAAGCAATATTTTTGTGGAACAGGTCGTCGCAAAACATCGACGGCACGAGTGTTTTTAAAGCCAGGTACCGGCAACATTGTTATTAATAAAAATACATTAGATCAGTACTTTGGACGTAAAACCGCTCGAATGGTTGTGCGTCAGCCACTCGAAATCACCCAATTACAAGAAAAATTTGATATAATAGTCACCGTGAATGGTGGCGGAATTAGTGGTCAAGCGGGTGCAATTCGTCATGGTATCGCAAGAGCGTTAGTTCGATATGATGAAGATGGCATTAGTGATGCTGGTGGTGAGTCTGGTGGCGAAAGCTCATTACGAAAAATTCTGCGTAAAGCTGGCTATTTAACGCGAGATGCGCGCGAAGTGGAACGTAAGAAAGTGGGAAGACACAAAGCGCGTAAAGGTACACAATACTCCAAGCGTTAAAAAGGACTTTTTGGGGGATCATGATGGTTTTAGCGGATTTGATTCCGCTAATCTTCAGGATTCGAATCCTCGATCCCTCAGCCAGCCCAAAGAGCTATTCTCTCATTCGTCTTTATTTTTTATTGAGGGGTGTTCAAATGGCTATTGTTGCCAATAAACGTTCGATCATGACACTGTATTCGGGTGCTTTAGATATATATAGCCATCGAGTGCGTATCGTGTTAGCGGAAAAAGGTGTTTCCGTTGAAGTCATTAACACTGACGTCTATGACAAGGATAAATTAGAGGATTTATTAGAGTTAAATCCTTATGGATCTTCACCTACATTGGTTGACCGTGAATTGGTGCTTTATGATGCCAATATCATCATGGAATACCTGGATGAACGATTCCCGCATCCACCTTTAATGCCTGTCTATCCAGTTGCCCGCGCTAAAACACGTTTGATGGTTTATCGCATCGATCGTGAATGGGGTGAATTAGTTCGTAAGATTGAAAGTGCAAAGCCATCCGAAGTGACTGCTGCTACCAAAGAATTACGCAATTATTTAATTAAATTAGCGCCTCTTTTTGGAACGGGTGCCTATTTTCTGAATGAAGATTTCTCTTTAGTGGATTGCTGTATTGCACCAATTTTATGGCGTCTCCCAGCATGGGGTATCACGTTACCACCAGAAGCGAAATCTGTCATGAAATATGCGGAACGCATTTTTGCACGTGATTCATTCCAAGCAAGCTTAACGGAATCCGAACAAGACTTACGAAAAATGTCGAATGCAGAAACGGCATAAAATAATAAGAGGAAATTATGTTATCAAATAAACCTTATTTGATTCGCGCTTTTTATGACTGGATTATCGATAGTGGCTGTTCGCCTTTTATTGTCATCAATGCCAACTATCCTAAATGTAAAGTTCCTCTTGAACATATTGAAAATGGTGAGATCACTTTAAATATTTCCCCAGCCGCCATTCGTGATCTTAAGATTTCAAATAATTTAGTCGAATTTCGTGCTTCTTTTTCAGGGGTGGTCCATATTATTTGCGCTCCTGTGAAGGCTGTTCTTGCCATTTATGCCCAAGAAAATCAACAGGGTATGTTCTTCGATTATGAAGATGCAGAAGGCGAAGGCGAGGGTGATATTCAACCTCCATTAGTGACTTCGAAAGCCGATAGTATGAAAAATCGCTCGCATTTGAAGTTGGTGGAATAGTTTTACTTTGTAGCGCGGGAACTTTCTACAAACCCTCACCCCAACCCCTCTCCCGCAAGCGGGCGAGGGGAAATGCTTCTTAATAATTGCGTTAAGCTAAAGACCCTCACCCCCTCCCATAAATGGGAGAGGGGAATTTATAATTTATATAGGACAAGTTCCCCTCTCCCGGAGTGAAACGAGGGGAGAGGGGTTAGGGGTGAGGGTTTATAGCTTTCCACTTCCAGTCAAACACCCTTAAATCAATAACTTGTCGCCCCTTCAAATCCAATATCCTTGTCAAAACAAAGCGTTAATATGATCTAAAAAATATCAGTTATTCGATAAAACGATCTATTTTTATACATATATTTATGCTATAGTTACATTTTAATCAAATTGAGTATTCTGAAATGCCTAAGGCCAATAGTGATCTTAAAGCGAATTCTTATGCTATTACTTCTGAAGCAAACAGATTAAATAGTATTCAAGTTCCGCTCGAAAAATCTTTGGCTTCTATTTTCAAAGAGATGCTCATTGGATTAGATAATGTAGCGGATACAGAAAAAATGATGGGGGAGGGGTATAAACAAAAAAACAAAAACGAACCCATGTCACAAAAAATTACATCGTTTATAAGAACTAAAATGACTGTAGCCTGGAGTATGATAGGAAATGCTAGATCTAATGCTCCGTCTATGATTGGAAAAAAATTAAATTATCCAAGTGGTTCCAAGGGCTTAGGCAACTATGAATCATTTATGACTTTTGCAATTGAAAATCCTGTCTCCGCCATCTGGAATTTAGCATGGCCATCTCGTGACGAACTATTTCGTAGTCGATTGGATGCATTTCTTTTTTTTCTTAGAATTCCCAATGTTATTTTTTATGGTCTCACCATGAATATTGAGGCTGCATTAAGAGGTTTAAGCGCATTACTTTTCAGCCCATTAAATTTTGCTTGGACTAATAGTAAAGCCAATCCATTGGCACGTATAATCATGGCAGTTGTTGGTATCCCTTTTAGTTTAATTGGACAAATGGGGATATTTATTGCTAATACTTTAAATCATGCACGTTTGGTAGTTGATAGTATTTTCAATTTCCTTCCAAGTATCTTTTCGTATTTCACAGGTGGTTATGGGGAAAAATACCCAACGTTGACCACATGTTTAGAATCTTTTGCACGAGCTGTACCTCACCTTTTACTTAATTTATTTGTAATCGCCGCGTGTTTAGTACCCGGCGGACAAATTGCACCTGTACTAAGTTCTATCGGCCTTGGCTCAGTGGTTACAGCTTTCAGTACAGTATTTAGTGGACCATTAGTTGCCGGTTTAGGAAATGCGATTGGTAGCTTTTTCGCTGCAACGATGAGTACCGCGATGGGTGTATATGGCTCCATTTTGGCAAGTTCAGTCGTTGCATTTTTAGGAAATATAGGTACGTCTATCATTGCGGTGGGTGAAAAACTCATTTCCTCTGTTATCCATAAAGATCTAAAAGATTCAAGGAATTCTACTGTAATTCAATCTCAACAAAATAGTTCTAAAGCTATCAGACAAAGTTTACAACAAAATGGTGGTAACCCAAATTATAAAAAATTTGTTCCTCCTCGATTGACGGAATCTGTTAAGAACGACCCGAAGGTCGAAGGAGAAGATAAATCTATAAAAACTAATTCAACTGAATCTTCCCCATTGTCTTCAATATCAGAATATAAATCTGTAAAAAATGATTCAACTGGATCTTCTCCATTATCTTCAACATCCGGTAAAGAAAGAAGTGTATCTCTTCCTAATATTTCAAAACCTACATCCGAAGTAAAAATAGATAGAAGAAGGTATTCACTACCTGCTTTTCTAAAGAGCGAAACTTCCGCTTCAAATGAGGTTTCTTCTCCTGTAAGCGTTAGACGCGCATCTTTAGTATCGGTAGATTTGGATGATTCACCAAAACCACGATCGATGTCTGGCGGTTCCAGAGGATAATCACGAAAAAACACCGCATTCATCGCGGTGTTGAAAATAACCCCCATATTTTGATCAAACTATAACCAAGTTTAATATAATAGTGTTTTTTAATTTCAAACAATCTGTTA
>Ga0207121_1105_pt1 | contig 14410 bp, 13 predicted proteins | sample Alteio_BWMinHeat_41_FD_153513 | JGI IMG/M metagenome (GOLD analysis project Ga0207121, IMG submission 153513) | Enriched cells from forest soil in Barre Woods Harvard Forest LTER site, Petersham, Massachusetts, United States -... | ecosystem: Environmental > Terrestrial > Soil > Temperate forest >... | reverse complement strand
TTCTGGCCGCGCGCTTCCTGAGCGCGCTGTTGACTGTGTCTATGGCTCCGGGAATCACGGTTCGGAAGACGATGTTTTTTACGACCGAAGAAAGCTTGAGGCCCCAGCCCAGCTTAAGCACGCTCCAAAGCATCCCGCTTCTCTTCTTAAGGTTGAGTTTCGGGCTGACCTTCTTAAAAATCTGCTGAGCGGAAAACAAAGCCGCCAAGGCGCCGGTGATGAGGGCCGGGTGATGCTTGATAATGTAGAGGGGGTTGGCCCTTTTTTTTACCGTTTCGAAGACGTCCTGGTAGCGGCGGACGAGCGCGTCCCTCTTTTGGGCGTGGTCGCGCGCGAGCTCAGAGAGCCGGACCCGCGTCATCATGATTTCAGGTTCTTAAGCCAGCGGACCGCAAAGAAACCCGACAGGACCCCGAGGAATCCATACAATACTCCCAGGATCAAGAGGCTCCATCCGGCGCCGCCTGTCACGTGGGTAAGCCACATGCCGAGCGCGACGTTTAAAACGATGAAGGCCGCGACGCAGAGAAGCCCCGCTGCCAGGATGAGCCCTAAGAACAGGACGCTCGACAAGGCCATGGCCGTCACTCGAGCCTGAAGCAGGGAAACTGCGCTCGCCAAATAGTCGACGGCGTCACGGACGAGATTGCGCAACTCTCCGATCAGGGAATCTTCTTTCACTTCGGTATTGCCATTGTTCATAAGGGGCTTACCTCAATATGGACTCCGCGCGGCCCGGTGTCAATAGGCGCGCGACAATGAACGCTTTCTATACGCGCTATGCCTTGAATTGTTTCTATAATCTAGCACTATTTGGTCAGCCCGGTTTAGCCCCGGTGCGATGCCGGTTCGGGCCGCGCTTGAACTAATCGACTGACAGTTCGTAATCAGGTTACCGCGTTTTTACACAGAAGCCCAAGGAGGAAGGGATGAATAACGGCCACGAGAAGTTACCGGGGAAGTCCCAGGAAAAAGTGAAAAAGATCATCGAGGACGTCGCAGCCAAGAGCAAAGCCTTCCTCAGCCACAGCAAGGAAGTCATCAGCGAACAGGCCGAGTCCCTCAAGAGCAAGGCGGACGAATACGGAGTCAGCGAGATGCCCGACAATGTCCGCACCTATGTGCGGAGGCACCCGCTCCAGTCCATCGGCATCGCAATTGGATTTGGATTCTTCATCGGCTATCTGCTTAAATCTTCAAAGAGAAGCGACTCATAAATCTTCTCTGAATAATTTCCAATCATCCGGGATAGTGTTATGAAGCCAAAACACACCGCCTTCTTGGCGGGGTTGGCTTTATTTTTGCCATTCCTGGCCCATGCGGAGGAACGCCCAATGCCCAAGACTGAGACTGCTCAAGCCGCTAAGAAAGCCCCTGGCCTCTACGCGATCTTTCAAACCAATCTCGGCGATTTCACGGTCCGGCTCTTCCCCAAAGACGCTCCGAAAACGGTGGCTAATTTCGTGGGCCTGGCGGAAGGGACCAAAGAATTCACCGATCCCCAATCCGGCAAGCCGGTGAAGCGGCCTCTCTATGATGGGCTCACCTTCCATCGCGTGATTCCCGACTTTATGATTCAAGGCGGCGATCCGATGGGGGACGGCCGCGGAGGGCCCGGATACCGTTTTGAAGATGAGTTTCAGTCGGACCGGAAATTCGACAAGCCGGGTATACTGGCCATGGCCAATGCGGGCCCGAACACCAATGGGAGCCAGTTTTTTATTACGGTGGCCCCGACGCCCTGGCTCAACGGCCACCACACGATTTTTGGTGAAGTTATCGATGGCTACGATGTGGTTCAAAAGATTAGTCTCGTTCCTCAAAATCCTGGGAACAATCGACCCCTATCGCCTGTTACACTACAGCATATAGCGATAGAAGAATGGGGCCCGAATGGACCCATGCCTCGGTCAACAAGCAAGTAAAACATCTCATTACCAAACGCTATCGGCCCGTTTTCTTAATTGTATCCGCCCCAATGAAGTGCTAAAATGGATAAGGATGCGACAAATCTATTAAGAGTGAGGAATTGATATGAGCCTTGTTCAAAAAGCAGCTCCCGATTTCAAAGGGACGGCTGTTTCCGGAAAGGATTTTAGAGAGATCTCCCTGGCGGGGCTGAAAGGGAAATGGGCGATCTTATTCTTCTACCCGTTGGATTTCACGTTTGTCTGTCCCACTGAAATCATCGACTTCTCCGAGAGAGTCGAAGATTTCAAGAAATTGAACGCTGAGATCATTGGGTGTTCCGTGGACAGCCAGTACACTCACTTGGCGTGGATCAATACGCCTCGAAAAGAAGGGGGGCTGGGCGAGATCCGGTATCCCTTGCTTTCCGACCTCAGTAAACAGATTGCGCAGAATTATGGTGTGCTGACGGGCGAGGGAGTCGCTTTGCGCGGCCTGTTCATCATCTCTCCCAAAGGGCAGATTGTTTATGAGGTCGTGCATGATCTGGCTGTGGGTCGAAACCCCGATGAGGTGCTCCGGGTTCTAGCGGCTTTCCAGCAGGTGGAAAGAACCGGAGAAGTGTGCCCATCCAGCTGGCGTCCGGGCGCCGAAACCATGAAAGCCGATCCCGTGGGTGCCAGGGAATATTTTGCTGGAGTGAAATAAGAAGCGTCGAGAAGTTCAGGAGGTGATTGCTATGATGGGTCCGAAAAGTCCTTGCGGATGTTAATTCCAAACTGAATTTAAATATTTCAGTTTAAAACGAGCCGGGTTTATTTTGAAATCCGGCTCGTTTTTTTTCCCTGCAGCGTTGCGCGGGTCTTGCCGACCGCAGCCACCAGAACCCGAAGCTTTCCGATCGTTTCCTCGGTTGTGCGCGTCTTAAGTCCACAGTCAGGAGAAAACCAAAGTTGTCCAGGCGCCACAAAATCGATAACGCTATTAATCCGCTGGTGGACTTCGCGCGGCGTATCGATCAGGTGGCTATGAGATTCAATGATGCCGACGCAAAGATCCTTCGTGGTCGGAAGCTTCTTCATGAGCGGCAGAAGCGAAAACGCCGAGTTCGTCATCTCGAGGTGAAAATTGTCGACCGGCAGCTGCTGCATTTTCTCCCAAAGCGGCGTCACGTCGCCGTAGCAATGGTGAAGAATAAAGTAACAGCGCAGGCCTGCGGTAATCTCCTTGAGCGAACTTTGGATGAGGGGGAATTCTTTCGGCTTCGATGAAAGAGCGGGCTCATCAATCTGGATGAGCTTGGCGCCCGCCTCGGCCAAAGCCACGACTTCCCTGCGTATAATGGCGGTTAAGTCGGCCAGCGCAGCCTCCCTCGAGGGATAGTGCTCGTCAAAGGACCAGTCCATGATCGTATAGGGGCCGGTTAAAATCGCCTTCACGGGTCTGTGCGTCAGGCGCTGTGCAAACCGCCACATTTCCACGGTGATAGGGCCTTTCCATTCCAGCTTCGACTTGATAATGGGTTTTCTGTAATAGCGGTTGCCGTAGCTCCGCACAATGCCGCCCGGCGCAAACCCGCCGATGCTGGTGGCAAAAAAGTTCACCAGGTCGCTGCGGTGCATCTCGCCATCTACGAGGATGTCCAACCCGGTTCTTTCCTGTTCGCGAATCCAAATTTCCGTCGAAAGGCGTTCTTTGCGTTCAAGTTCCTGTTTATTTTGGACGCCTTTGGCTACTTTGTAGCGAAGCTCTAGAAGGTCGGGCTGCTTGGGAAGGCTGCCGACAGTTGTTGTCGGCAAGGGAGGAAGTTGAAGGCCCAGCCCCGCCAGTTTGCTGCGGCCGGGTGATGGCTGCCCGTTTTTAGCGGGTTTCGACATGAGCCGTTCCTGTCGAACTCGGCTGGAGCACCGCCGCTTTCGCATGCGCCAACAGCTGCAGCTTTGCAAACGCCGATGGTCTCGGCAAATGCTCCAGGCCTGTCGAAGGCGTCACAAACAGGGTTTGAGCCGCCGTTCGGTCGAGCCAGCGGCGGATCAACTCCACGATGGTCTCTGAAGTTTCGAGCTTGGTTACCATGGCGTCCACGAGCCCCAGGCCGACAGGGCAGCCGGGAGGATGGGCCAGCATTCTGTCAAAGAGCTTGGACTGTTCCGTGGTCAGGTCGATATTCAGCCCGTCAATTTCAAGACCATGAAGCTCGTCATAGAACGGAAAAATGCTTCCGAAATAGAACGCCAGTATGAGCTGGGCGGAGCCTTTGACAGCTGTGAGCGCCTTTAAGCTTTTCTTGAAAAGCGGGAAATCTTCAGGTCTCCCGACCAAAGCCGGCTCATCGATCTGAATTCGGCTGGCGCCGGCCAAAACGAGGGTTTTAATCTCGTTGGCGATAAGATCGGTAAAATACCCCATGCGCTCGGCAAGTTTGTTATAGGGTTTGAGCGAAGATGAGCTGAGCGCGGCCAACGTATAGGGCCCAGTCAGAACCGCGCGGACCGTGCGATTGGAGATGCCTTTCGCCAGCTGGAATTCGGGCGCGATCACGGCGTCTTTGAAGCGCGGCTTTGAGCGGATGACCGGCAGGCGATAATAAAAATTCGTCCCAAAATATCGGGACAACCCGCCGCTTTCAATGCCGGTTGAATTCTTGCAGAAGTGGAAGATGGGATCGGCCCAGGCGACGAGGCCGTCCGTGACCTCATCGACGCCGGCCGTCACTTGCTCGCGGATGAGCTCATGAATCACGGATTGCTGTACGTCCCGGAAAGCGTGAGCCGAAATTTCCTTGGCCTCGAAATGAGCGAGGCCGCGGCGATGGCGCTGTTGATCCTTTTCCTCGCCAATCCGTGGATAGCTACCGATGTTTGCGGTCAACAGTTGGGACATAGGTTTTTAAAGAGGCGGATCGGAAAACGGCAGCCCGTGCGCACGACCAGGGCCTCGGGGGAGGATTGTACATCGACGGAGGTTGTTTGACAAGGCGAAGGGGTTAAAGGGATAATCACAGCGGAGGAATCAATGCGAAATATCGAATTTGACGTGGAAGGCAAGCGCTGCACCGGCATCGAGGTTTCACTGCCCGAGGCCCCATTGGTGCTGGCTGCCGGAAAATTGGGATTCGTGATGTGCGGATATTTAAACACGGACGCAGCTGAGAAGCTCGGCGTTGCCGCCGCACGCGTTCGGGGAGTCTCCACGATCGAGGATTTACTGGCGGCAAAAATTGAAAGTTTTACGGGTCCCGCCGCCAAAAGAGGCGTCAAAGCCGGAATGACCGGCAAAGAAGCCTTGTCCTGCTTGGTTTAAGCCGCTCCGCGTCGTTCTTCCTTTCCGCTTTTCGCTCCATTCATGGAAAAAACTGAGATCCAGGTGGATCGCCTGACGTTGGACGGCGATGGAATCGGCCGTTTGGAAAATGGCACTCAACAAGGGATGGCGGCCTTCGTCCCTTACGCGCTGCCAGGGGAACGCGTATTGGCTGAACTCCTTTTCCGCCGCAAGCACCACTCTCGCTGGCTTCCCCTCAAAATTGTTCGTCCGTCTCAAAAAAGGCTGCTGCCTCCGTGCGGCTACCACTTTCGACCGGGCATTCGCGAACCTTGGTGTGGCGGCTGCAACTGGCAGCAGATGGCTCCCGCGCTCCAGCGCGAAACCAAATCTCAACTGGTCGAAGAAACGCTGGTCAGGCTGGGGGGTTTTGTTCAGCCGCCGGTCCTACCCACGGTTGCCTCCCCCGCGGACTGGCGCTACCGGAACAAGGTTCAGGTTCCGTTCGGCCGGCGGAAAGGCCGCCTTGTGGCCGGGTTTTATGCCCCTGGGAGCCACGAGATCGTTGAGTTTTCCGATTGCCTGGTCCAGCCCGATCTGGCCGTCCAGATCATTCTGGCCGTAAAAAAGCTGGCGAATGATTCTCGCTGGAAGGCCTACGATGAAGACGCTCACCGGGGCTGGCTCAGGCATCTGCTCATCCGGATGAATCGAGAAGGAAAGGCACTTGTCGCACTCGTTACCGTTGACTCTTCATTCCCAGGTAAAAACCAGTTTGTGGACGCCATCCGCTCGCGATTTCCGGCGGTGATCGGACTCCATCAGAATATCCAGTCGGCTAAAAGCCATGTCATTCTCGGGCAATACTGGAAGCATCTCTGGGGCGCTGAAAAAATCACGGAGACGCTCGGCGGACTTCGTCTTTCTTATTCCCCGGGCTCGTTTTTTCAGGTTAACACGGCCGCCGCCGAGCGCCTGTTCGAACTCACGATCGAGGCCCTAAAGCCTTCACCAGAAACGGTTGTTTTGGATCTATACTGCGGCGTGGGCGCCCTGACTCTGATGGCGGGGCGGCGGGCCGGACGTGCCATCGGCGTTGAGGCAGTCCCTTCCGCCATCCGGGACGCACGCGCAAACGCCGCTGCCAATGACATAAAGAATGTGGAATTTCTGGAAGGAGAGGTTGAACAGGTGTTGTCTCCCACGAGTTCCTTGAAGGAGCGTCTGGCGGGACGTCCTCTCGCGGTCATTCTCGATCCGCCTCGATCGGGTTGTGCTGAAACGGTGCTCGCCAGCGTCCTTTCCCTCGCGCCTGCCCGCATTGTTTATGTTTCGTGTCATCCAGCCACCCTGGCTCGCGACTTGAAACGCCTCAATGCCGCTTATCATCTAAAATCAGTGACGCCGGTCGACCTATTTCCACAGACGTCGCATATCGAGACCATCTCTTTGTTGGAGAAAAAGTGAGTTCGTTGATAAAGAGCTTTAGACAAGTGGGTGGTGTGAGCCGCGGGGGATTTCCCTGGTGGCTTCTCAATCAACAGAAATCCCGCAAGGCGCTGGTTTTGGTTTCTGAGGAGGAAGACGCGGTCGGCTTGGCCGACGATCTCCGGGCGTTCGCAAAGCTGCCGTCCGAATGGGGTCTCAAATGGGCTCCTGAGGTGATGAGTTATCCCGAGGATGATGAACCGGCCCGGCAGGTAGCGCTCTTTGAATGGCTTTTTGGGAAGGCCGAAATTCTCGTCGCTTCCCGGCAAGGCCTTGAACTCCCATGCGATTCGGGACCGGCCCTTCAGGATCGCGTGTTTGTACTGCGTCCCGGTCTCAATATGAGCCGCCGGCAGTTCGAAGAGCGCATGGCCTCGGGCGGCTACTCAAGGAACGATCGCGCGGAGCAGGTGGGGGAGTATTCGATTCGAGGCGAAGTGGTCGACATTTGGCCTCCTCAACTCGAAGCGCCAATACGTATTGCCTGGAGCTTCGATACCATTGAGTCTTTACGGACGATCGAGATCCACTCCCAGCGCTCGGAGGAATTTAGAACCGAGGTCGCGGTCTATCCTGTGACAGCAGGGACGTCCTCTCGTTTGTCCGACGTCGTGCTCCCGGATACCAACATCTATTTCACCGGATCTGATTTTAAACCCGAACAGTGGCCTGAGAATCTCAAAGACGTCACTTGGGTGAGCCCGCAGCCGGGCTCCGACGGAGACGCCGGTCTCGGGCCGCCCCCCTTATTCGTGGGCCATTTGGATCGGCTTAGAGAGCAACTAATAAGCTGGCATGAGGATGACTGGCGGACGGCAATTTTCTGCCACAATCGCGGCGAAAAAGAGAGGCTCGAGGAACTTTTGGAAGACTCGATCAGTCGAGCCAAAGGGGGACGCCCCGAATGGATGCCGGAGCTCTTAATCGGCGAGCTTGAACACGGTTTTGTGCAGTCCCAACACCGTTTGGCGGTTCTCGCCAACAGCGAGATCTTCGGTCGCTATAGGAAACGCGTGCGGCTTCCCCGATTTGAAGCGGGATCAGCTCTCTCATCTCCGCTCGACATTAAGGCCGGAGACTATCTCGTTCATGAAAAACACGGGATCGGCCGCTATGTCGGTTTGCGTCCTCTGAAAGTGGGCGGGATCATGTCCGAGTTCTTGACTCTAGAATACAAGGGCGGAGACAAGCTCTACGTGCCTGTTTTCGAGATCCAGCAGGTGCAGAAGTACCTGGGAGCCGAAGGCCGTCGGCCCGCCTTGTCCAGCCTCGACACCGCCGCTTGGGAACGGGTCAAGTCCAAGGTCAAAGAAGACGTGGCCAAGCTGGCCGCCGAACTTCTCCGGAAAGCGGCGAAACGAACGATCCGCCCCGGGTTTTCTTTCCCGCACCGCACTCGGCTTGAAGAGGAGTTTTCGGCCAGCTTTATTTATGAGCTGACCACGGATCAGCAGAAAACTCTTCAGGAAGTGGAAGACGACATGATGAGCCCCAAGGCCATGGATCGGCTGATCTGCGGCGACGTCGGCTATGGAAAGACCGAAGTAGCGATGCGGGCTGCTCTCAAGGCTGCATTGGCCTCGAAGCAGGTCTGTTTTCTTTGTCCAACAACGATCCTGGCCGAGCAGCATGCGAGGACTTTTTCTGAGCGCTTTGCCGATTATCCGGTTTCGATTCGCCTTTTATCACGTTTCCAGGACAAGCCGGAGCAGAAAGAGATCATCGATCAACTGGCGCGCGGCGGCGTGGACGTTGTGATAGGGACCCACCGGTTGCTGTCGAAGGACATTCATTTTAAGGACCTCGGGTTGCTTGTGATCGATGAGGAACACCGGTTTGGCGTTCGTCAAAAGGGAAAGCTCCTTTCCATGCGGGAGACCGTCGACGTTCTTTCCCTCACCGCGACGCCCATTCCGCGGACTCTCGCCTCGGCGTTAGGAGGCATCAAAGACCTCTCCGTGATCGAGACGGCTCCTGCGGGCCGGCTGCCCATTTCAACTCACGTGGGACTTTTTGATGAAGACCTGATGGTGAAAGCCGTCCAGGGCGAGCTCGATCGAGGCGGCCAAGTTTTTTATGTGCACAACCGCGTGAAGACTCTTCTGGCGCGCAAAGAGTGGATCCAAAGTGTCCTTCCGGGCATTCGGATCGCCATGGCTCATGGACAGATGAGCGAAGACGAGCTGGAAAAGGCCATGCACGATTTCGTTCACAAAAAAGTAGATCTTCTCTTGGCCACGACGATCATCGAATCCGGGCTCGATATTCCCTCAGTCAACACCCTGATTATCGAAGAGGCCGAGGAAATGGGCTTATCTCAGCTCTATCAGCTTCGCGGTCGCGTGGGCCGTTCTAAGACCCGGGCCTATTGCTACCTTTTTTACGCAACTCCCAGCATGAGTACGGATGCCAAAAAGCGGCTCGAGGCTCTTAAGGAGTTTACGTCGCTTGGATCGGGTCTCCGATTGGCTATGCGGGACATGGAAATTCGCGGCGCCGGAAATTTGCTCGGTAGTCAACAGCACGGCAACATGGCGGCTGTCGGCATCGAGACTTATACGCGACTCCTCAATGAGGAGATTCAGCGCGTTAAAGGCGAGCCGGTCGAAGACGCGGGAGCCGGGCCCGTGATCGAGCTTTCCATCTCGGCCTATATTCCCGACGACTATCTTCCGGCTGAAGCCGAGCGAATCCAGATGTACAAGCGGATTCTTTCGGCTCGGGAGCCTGACCTGGTGAAATTGACCGAGGAACTGGTGGATCGGTGCGGGCCCCTTCCCGCGCCGGCTAAGACGCTTCTTCAAACGGCCACTTTGCGTCTCCAGGCGAAGAAGCACGGAATCACGGAAGTCCATGAAGAGGCCGAATCGCTCCTCGTGCGGTTTCGCGAGGGCTCGCGTCTTCCTGACCGTTCTTTTGAGGCACTCGTCTCGCAAAAAGACCGGACGCTGGAGCTTATTCCGGGAAACCAAACCGGTGTTCGCGTTCGCTTACAACCAGCCGAAGGGCAGCTTGAGGCCCTCTCGCGGTTTTTGACATCAATTTTCCCGGCTTGAAATCGCACGGCGATTTAGATATAGAAATAAGGCACCCCAATCATGATTAGCGTCAGTCATCTCACCAAGCGCTTCGGCGCCACCGTTGCCGTCGATGGAGTCAGTTTTGAGATTCCGGAAGGGCAAGTTGTCGGATTTTTGGGACCGAATGGAGCCGGAAAGACCACAACGATGAGGCTTCTCACCGGCTACTTGCCGGCTGACGACGGCGAGGCGCATTTACTGGGTCTCGACCTGGCCACCCAGTCTCTCGATATTCGCCGACGACTGGGCTACCTGCCTGAGAATAACCCTCTCCCGGAAGATATTGAAGTCACCGACTACCTGCATTTTATCGGCCGGTTGCGGGGACTCCACGACGAAAGCGACCGAATGGCTCGTGTCAAAACCGTGCTTAAGCTCTGTTCGCTGGGGTCGGTGGTGGGTAAAAGGCTCGGCGAGCTTTCCAAGGGTTTTCGCCAGCGCGTGGGCCTTGCCCAGGCGATCATCCACGACCCGGATATACTTATTTTAGACGAACCGACCTCCGGGCTCGACCCAAACCAAGTTCAGGAGGTAAGGGGCCTCATTCAGAATTTAAGAAAGCACAAGACGCTGATTCTCTCCACGCATATTCTTTCTGAAGTTCAGCATACTTGTGATCGCGTTTTGATTATCAACCGGGGCCGGATCGTGGCCGATGGCTCGCCGGACGATTTGGCGGGCTCAATACAAAACCTGAACCGCCTTTTCATTTCCCTTAAGGGACCAAAGGACGACGTCGAAAAGGCTCTTGCAGGCCTTCCGGGCGTCCGGCGCGTGCTGGCCCAGCATGGCGCCTTCGATGAGGAAGGATTTGTGGTCGAGTCGGACGCCACAAACGATCTTCGAGAAAGCGTCTTTAAGCTTGCGACGCGCCAGGATTGGCCGATCCTGGCTCTCCAACAGAAGAGGTTGAGTTTGGAAGAAGTCTTCCAAGTTCTTACTCAGGCTAAGAAGACCAATGGCGTGGAGGAACAACATGTCCCGGTATCTTGATCGGCGCGTTGTTTGGGCGCTGGCACAGCGGACCTTCCGCCACTCGGTTGAATCTCCCATCGCCTATGTGGTTGGTCTTTTCTTCTACGGATTTGTGGGCGGCATATTCGCCCTGAATTTCTTCGTCAACAACGAGGCGACCACGAGCGCTATCGGGATGGTGGCCCCTTGGGTGCTTTGGTTCGTGATTCCGGCGCTCACCATGGGATTGATCTCCGATGAGCTGCGTTCGGGAACTTTCGAACAGTTATCGACTCTTCCCGTGCGTGATTGGGAAATTGTTCTTGGAAAATTTCTGGGATTCGCGATGCTGACAGCGATTTTGATCGGAGGGCTCGCGTTCTTCTCGATTCTTGTGTCTTTCCTAAGTCCCCAACGCCTCGATTGGGGAGGAAATCTCGGTGTCTTGGTCGGACTCTATCTTTTCAGCCTCAGCTATGGTGCGATGGGCCTTTTTGCGTCGTCTCTGGCCAAAAACCAAGTTGTCTGCCTGATCCTGGGCATGATCTTCTGCACAGCTTTTTTCTTTATCGGACAATTCTACAGTGTTTTTTCGGGCACCGCCGCTCGCGTGGCCGATTCGCTCGGGATTACGTCCCACCTCGACACCATGGGCCGCGGCGTGTGGGATGTGAGAGATCTGGTTTATTTCCTATCGCTGATCACGTTCTTTCTCTACCTAAGCGTTCAGCGGCTCCTCACGAGGAGGTTTTAGGTGGCTGCGCCAACGTTTGTCGAACAACGGCGCAAACAAATGCGCCTTTTCTCTTGGGCGGGAGCAGCTGTATTTGGTGGGACGTTAATTGCTCTCAACATCATTTTTAGCTATTTGCCGATACGAATCGACAGTTCAGACGGCCAGGCTTACTCCCTTTCCAACGGTACAAAGACGGTCTTAAAACGGCTGGACGACACGCTGCTCGTGAAGATCATTTATTCGTCGCAACTTCCGCCGCTCTACAAGCAGAACCAGCAGTATCTGAGCGATCTGTTGGTTGAATACCGCCGGGCTTCTCATGGAAGGGTTCGGATTGAGTATTTTGATCCGAGTGTTTCGCCGGAAGCCAAGCAGCAGGCCATTATGGCCGGCGTGGTTCCGGTCCAGATGGACGTTCGCGAGAGAGATCGGCGGGAAGTAAAAGAATGTTTTATGGGGCTTTCCTTGATGTATGCGGGGCACAAGGAAGCGATACCGCTCATTGAAGATACCCAGGGCTTGGAATATGAGATTACTTCGCGCATCAAGAGGCTGATCGATCCCACGATGCCGGCCGTCGGGTTTGTCTCTGCCGGAGAAGGGTTGACGCTTGAATCCGCTGGCCTGCAAAACGTCAAGGACCCGATCGGGCGGCTCTATGACGTCAAAAGCGTCGACCTGAAAGGACCCATTCCTGATAGCGTCAAAGCGCTTTGGCTGGTGGGGCCATCCAAGGAGCTACCTGCGGATGCCGTGCAGAAGCTTGATGATTGGGTGAAGAAAGGGGGAACCTTAGGCCTTCTCCTCGATCGCCGCGACGTGCGTGTCGAAACCTTCACGACGACTCCCTTGAAAACGGGGCTAGAACCCCTGCTTCAAGAATGGGGGATCGCCTTCCCCGATGGCGAAATTTTTGATCCTCAGTGCGACCGGATTCAGATTCGATCTACGCAGGGCTCGTTCCAAATGATCAATATCGTGGACTACCCGTACTTTCCCTGGGTGACAGAGCTCAATCGGCAAAATCCGGCCACAAAGGGGGTGGATGGATTCTCCATGCCCTTTGCAAGCTCGCTTGAAATCGACAAAGAAAAGCCGGGTCTCACTTACACGGCCTTGGCTCGGACCTCACCGGCCAGTTGGCTCGACCTCGAGCCGGGTGTCGTATCTCCTCTTCAGCGGAAAGAGAGATCGCCAAAAGGTGAAAAAGGACCGTTTAACGTGGCCATGACCGTGGAAGGGAAATTTGATCCGGCCCAGGCGAAACCAGGGAAAGTCATTCTGTTCTCCAGCTCGCGCTTTATCCGCGCGGAATTTCCACCCCGCCCGCAGAACTATACGATGTTCCTGAATATGCTGGATTGGTCCGCCCAGGACGAAGTTCTCCTCTCGATTCGGTCAAAAAATGTGGGCCACCACCCGCTTAAGAATGTGGATGACAGCGTAAGGCTGCTCGTCAAGTATGCGATGATCTTTTTACTTCCGCTGGCGACCCTCGCGGCCGGTTTCTGGGTTTGGCGCGTGGCCAGCCATCGCCGCGCGTTCCTTCCGCTTCGCTACCAGGACGCTTAACGTGAAACTGCCACCGGGATTGCGGATTCTCATTGTCGTATTTCTCATTGCTGCGGCGCTTTCCATTGTGATGCTATTCAAGGGCACTCCGACCGCGCCCCGCTATAACCCGCTCAAGGGCGAGACGGACAAAATCAATAAAATCACGCTTGATGCAACGGTTAACAAAGTTGCGCTCGAATCCAAGGAAAAAACCTGGCGCGTGACCGCGCCGGTGGACGACGTTGCCGATAAGCAGTTGACCCAGCGTCTCTTGGATGCGTTCCAGGACTTTTCTTTGACTTCGACCGTATCAGAGAACCCCAAGCACTACCCCGACTTTGGAGTTTCTGACGGGAGCCCGCATCTGCGGGTCTATGAATCGGGGAAAGCTCAGCCTGTCTTCGACGTTTATGTCGGGCGCCAAGCCGAAGGATTTAACAGCGCCTATGTTCGGTTGTCGGACCGCCCTTCCGTTTACGTGGCTGACGATCTGCCCAGTTATCTTTTCCAGAAATCAAGCGACGACTTTAGGGAGCACCACCTTCTCGTTTCCAAACCCGATGGATGGACGCGGTTGGTGTTTGCGAGCGGCTCTTGGCAGGTCTCTCTTAAGAAATCGAGCACATCCTGGACGAACGAAGCAACGGGCATGCCATTGGAATTTTCCACGATGACATTTATTCTTTCGCGGTTGCCGTCATTGATGGGAATGCGCTTTGCCGCACCTGAGCTGACGACCTCACAGGCGGGGTTTGACAAGCCGTTTCTCACGATCTCGGTTGACAGCTCTGGCGGGAACGCCAAGGTCGTCGTTGGAGACAAAGTTCCGAACACCGACCCCAAGGCTGCGGTTTTCCGCTACACGGAGACCGAGGGACGAAAGGCCATCCTAGAAGCGACTGAACAATCGTTTCAAGACCTCATTAAAACCGCCAAATCCGTCCGCTAGCCCCCCGTTCCGCACGCCCGGAGGCATTTGCTAGAATCGCCACGAAGGTCACCCCCACAATTGTTTTTTGGTGGTCGTAGCTCAATTGGTTAGAGCGCAAGGTTGTGGACCTTGAGGTTGCGGGTTCAAGTCCCGTCGATCACCCCATTTTTCGACACCCTCAGCCTTTTTTTTACCAATCATTGTGATCGCCGATCCAAAAAAATATCCCTGCTCGGCTGGTCACCAATTCCAGAATGGTTGCGGCCCCTCCTTGTGGTTCTTCCTTAACTGCCTGGGCACGGCAGCCGCGTTTATCTGGCCTTCACACCTCAATGGTTGGGCGAATCCCGGTAAGGTTGAGTCCAGGTCGAGTTCGCAGGATAAGAAGGTAAAAGCCCTTCGCTCGATTAGCGCAGCGTAGGGCCAGCGAGGCGGATTATCTGGAAGGTGGAACGTCTATGCGAGGTCGCGGCAGGAATCGATAGCCTTTAACCC
>Ga0207121_1096_pt2 | contig 14456 bp, 14 predicted proteins | sample Alteio_BWMinHeat_41_FD_153513 | JGI IMG/M metagenome (GOLD analysis project Ga0207121, IMG submission 153513) | Enriched cells from forest soil in Barre Woods Harvard Forest LTER site, Petersham, Massachusetts, United States -... | ecosystem: Environmental > Terrestrial > Soil > Temperate forest >... | reverse complement strand
GCCACATCATGAGTTTTAAATTCAGTTCGCAGTCCGTCTATTTTTGATCGGCTTCCAAATACATCATATGGTACAACAAAGTAGTGCTGTGGTCGTTTGTGTGGCTTTGCTTTTAGCAACCATGCAATAGCAAAAACAAAAACCGATGCCAAAATTATTGCGGCGCCAAACTCTTTGAAAAAAGCCCAAACTATGGCAGGAATTGTAATGGCAAACAAAGTATAGACAAAATGCGAAAATGCGATCACCGCACTTCCTGCAATTAAAAATGCTCTAAAATCTGAAAAAAGCTCTTTTATCAGCATGCCCATTAATAGAACACACCCACATATTATCTTTAAAAACCATATACAAAAATATCAATCCTGATAATCAAATTTATGCAACTATTAGGAAGGCTTGAGATCAAATCAAAAGAAAAATTGATCGAGTTTCTAAACCAGCAGGAAACCGGAAGAATCTGCAGTATTGACAAAGACGGTTATCCACAGATAATCCCAATGAACTTTGTTTTTGTTAATGATGTGGTATACATGCATTCTCACACTAGAGGTGAAAAACTTGAAAACATCAAGCAAAACAGCAAGGTTGGTTTTGAAGTAGACCAAAGCATAGATTTCCTTCCATCATATTTCACACACCCCACAGATGCCTCACAGGCAGATACACTCTACATCAGTGTTGTAATCAAGGGAACTGGGATTATAGTCAATGACAGAAAAGAAAAAACGCTTGCCCTCAATTCATTGATGAAAAAATACCAACCAGAAGGAGGTTATGAGGGAATTAGCCCAGAGATGAAAGTCGTAGACGAGGTTGCAATAATCAAAGTAACCCCAATAACAATGCGTGGAAAATACAAGGTGGGGCAACATCTTGAAAAAAAATCCCGTCTAGAATTGGCTAAAAAAATACTAGAAAGAAACAGTCCTACTGCACAAAACACACTCAAACTAATGGGTATTTCACAGACAAAAAATGGTCTTGTTATTTCAGAAGAGCACTCTTGGTAGTAATACTGAAAGTACCATTGCTTTAAATTTCGTTTTTGTTGATTTGACATGTTGTTAGAAAATCCAAGTTTTGAGTTAGCATCAGAATTCCAGCCCACAGGAGACCAGCCTCAAGCAATAGAACAGCTAGTGGAAGGTGTACGAAAGAAAAAAATTCAAACATTAATTGGTGTAACAGGAAGCGGCAAGACATTTACTGTTGCAAATGTCATTCAAAGAACAGGTAAAAACACTCTAGTAATATCACACAACAAAACTCTAGCAGCTCAGCTTTATTCAGAGCTAAAGCAATTTTTTCCAAAAAACAATGTCGGATATTTTGTTAGCTATTATGATTATTATCAGCCAGAAAGTTACTTGCCACAAACAGACACCTACATAGAAAAAGACACCCAGATTAATGAAAAAATTGAAAAAATGCGACTAGAGGCAACTGCAATGCTGTTATCAGGTGAGCCTACAATCATTATTGCCACAGTATCATGCATCTACTCTTTGGGATCACCTAAAGAATGGGAGTCAATGTCAATTATTGTTGAAAAGGAAAAAGAAACTAGTCGCTCTTCTCTCATAAAACAACTAATCAATGCAAGATATGAGAGAAATGATACCGAGCTTGCCTCTGGAAGATTTAGAATTAAAGGCGATACCATAGACATCATTCCAGCATACTCTGATGATGTTGTGAGAATCTCGATGTTTGGAGACAAAGTAGAAAAAATATCTGTCTGCGATCCTATCTCACTTAAAGAGAAAAAAAGCATTTCACAAATCAAAATATTTCCTGCAAAACATTATCTTGTTGCAAATGATGTTAGAAAAATTGCAGTACAGTCCATAAAAACAGAACTCAAACAAAGAATGCCTGAGCTAAGAGAACTTGAAAGACAGCGACTTGAAATGCGAACAAAATATGATTTAGAAATGATAGAAGAGTTAGGATACTGCTCTGGAATTGAAAACTATTCAAGGCATTTTGATGGAAGAAATCCTGGGGAACAAGCATTTTGTTTGCTTGACTTTTTTGGAGATGACTATTTACTTGTCATAGATGAGTCGCATGTTACAATTCCACAGCTTCATGGGATGTATCTTGGAGATCACACTCGTAAAAAATCTCTCATTGATTACGGGTTTAGACTTCCTAGTGCATTTGATAACAGACCATTAAAGTTTGAAGAATTTGAAAAATATATCAAAAATACCATTTTTGTTTCTGCCACACCAAGCCAGTATGAACGAACAAAAAGTTTTCAAATAGTAGAGCAGCTAATTCGCCCAACTGGACTAGTAGACCCCCAAGTAGAGATAAGAAAGACTGAAAATCAGATGGATGATCTAGTCATAGAGATCAAAAAAAGAGTAGAAAAAGACCAACGTGTTCTTGTTACCACATTAACAAAACGCATGGCAGAAGACCTTGCAGAATATCTGTCAAAAAAACAGGTCAAGGTAAGATACTTGCATTCTGAGATTGAAAACCTGCAGAGAACCGAGATAATCAGACAGTTACGTCTAGGCGAGTTTGACGTACTAGTTGGCATTAATCTACTAAGAGAGGGAATTGACATACCCGAAGTTTCACTTGTTGCCATCCTAGATGCAGACAAGGAAGGCTTTCTTAGAAACATAACCAGTTTGATTCAAACATTTGGAAGAGCGGCAAGAAACGTTGATGGCAGTGTGATAATGTATGCAGATAACACTACACAATCTATGAAAAACGCCATGCTAGAAACTGAACGCAGAAGAAACAGGCAGATTGAATATAATAAAAAGATGGGCATAAAACCAACCACCATAGTAAAAGCAATTCCAGAGCAGACAACAAAATTTGAAGAATTAAAACACATGTCAAAACACGACTTGAAAAAATATGCAATAGAGGTAGAAGCTACAATGAAAAGATTTGCAGAAGAGCTAGACTTTGAGAACGCAATAGAATATCGTGAAAAATTAGCAAAAATTCAAAAAGAGTTAGGAACATGAACGACAGACTAATAATTCGTGGTGCACGGGAGCACAATTTAAAAAACATCAATTTAGACATTCCAAAAAATAAACTAGTTACAATTACTGGTCTTTCTGGTTCTGGCAAATCCACTTTGGCATTTGACACCATTTATGCAGAAGGACAGCGAAGATACGTAGAATCACTTTCTGCATATGCAAGACAATTTTTGGAGATGATGAATAAACCAGATTTAGATTCCATAGAAGGATTATCTCCAGCAATATCAATCCAGCAAAAGACTACAAGTAAAAATCCAAGATCAACTGTTGGCACTATAACAGAAATCTATGATTATTTGCGGTTGCTTTATGCCAGAATAGGAATACCTCATTGTACAAAATGTGGTCGAAAGATATCAAACCAATCTGCAGAGTCAATCTGCGAATCAGTCCTTAAAGAATCAGATGGGAAAAATATTTTAATTTTGGCACCATTGATTAGAAGAAAAAAAGGAACGTATGAGAAATTATTTGAGCAGGTCAAAAAAACAGGCTATTCGCGAGTCAGAGTTGATAACGACATCATAGAATTAAATGGTGAAATTCCAATCCTTGACAAACAAAAATGGCACAACATTGAGATTGTAGTTGATAGGGTGAAAGCATCAAAGGAAGAAAAAAGCAGACTATACGAGTCTGTACAAAATGCACTAAAAGCTTGCAAAGGTTCTGTGTTAATTTCTGGTTCTGATGAAAGGATATTTTCCCAGAACAATGCTTGCTCATACTGTGGTATAACAATAGGTGAGCTTGAACCGCGAACATTTTCGTTTAATTCACCATTTGGAGCTTGTAAGACGTGCCATGGATTGGGAGTAAAGATGGAGTTTGATCCTGATTTGCTCATTCCTGATAAGACAAAATCCATACTTGATGGAGCAATAGTTCCATGGTCGGGAAGATTTTCATCATTTAGAAGACAAACACTCAGAGATGTTGGTAAAAAATTTGGTTTTGATCTGATGACTCCTATTCACAAGATGACCCCAAGACAACTGCAGGTCATCTTGTATGGGACTGATGAATCAGTACGGTTTTCATACGAATCCCAGACAACTGATTCTAAATGGCAATACACCAATACCTTTAGTGGAGTCATTCCTAGTCTGAATAAAAATTTTGTAGAGACTGATTCAGAATCTAAAAGAGAAGATCTTAGAAAATTCATGCGTGAGACGCCTTGTAATTCTTGCAAGGGAAGAAGGCTAACAGGCGAAGCATTGGCTGTAAGGATAAATGAGAAATCAATAATGGATGTCTGTGATCTTTCCATTGATGCTTGTTATGACTTTTTTCAGAATCTCAAGCTAACAGATACTGAAAAATACATTGCAAAATCTGTGCTAAAAGAAGTGCTTTCAAGACTAGAGTTTTTGAAAAATGTTGGGCTAAACTATCTAACACTAAACAGAGTCAGTGCTACTTTGTCTGGTGGAGAGTCGCAGAGAATAAGACTTGCCACTCAGATTGGCTCCAATCTTACTGGAGTGCTATATGTTCTTGACGAGCCAACAATAGGCCTTCATCAAAAAGACAATGCTAAATTGATTAAGACACTAACAAAGTTGCGCGACCTTGGTAACACCATCTTGGTAGTAGAGCATGATGAAGAAGTGATGCGAAACTCTGACTGGATAATAGACTTGGGACCAGGAGCAGGAGTCCATGGTGGAAGTGTAGTTTTTGAAGGAACCATAAAAGAAATGCTAAATGAACACAAGTCAGTAACTGGTGAATATCTTAAAAATCACAATGCAATCAAACTTGTCAAAAAAACTCGTAATCAAAAAGGCAAGATTATAGTAAAAGGTGCTGCAGAAAACAATCTAAAAAACATTGATGTTGAATTTCCTCTAGGGTTTATGATTGCAGTGACTGGCGTATCTGGTTCTGGCAAATCCACACTTGTCAATGACATTTTATACAATGCACTTTCTGCACACTTTGGCATTATATCAGATAGACCAGGCAAACACAAACAAGTGCTTGGAGTAGAGTATGTCGATAAAGTAATTGGAATTGATCAATCCCCCATAGGCAGGACACCTCGTTCCAATCCTGCAACCTACATTGGAGCATTTACCCCAATACGGGAACTATACTCTAACACGGAATTATCAAAGGAACGGGGATACACTCCAGGCCAGTTCTCATTTAACGTGCCTGATGGAAGGTGTTTTGCATGTGAAGGAGACGGTGTTAAAAAAATTGAGATGCAGTTTTTATCCGACGTATATGTGATTTGTGATGAATGCAAAGGAAAAAGATACAATTCTGAGACACTATCAGTTTTGTATAAAGGCAAAAACATTTCTGACATTTTATCCATGACTGTAGAGGAAGCTTTAGAATTTTTTATTAACATACCAGCAATTAAACGAAAACTGCAAACAGTTGCAGATGTTGGACTTGGATACATCAAGCTTGGTCAAGCTGCAACAACCCTTTCTGGAGGAGAGGCACAAAGAGTAAAGCTTGCAGCAGAGCTTTCAAAAAGAGACACTGGTAAGACTATTTACATTTTAGATGAGCCTACTACAGGATTACATTTTGCGGATGTACAAAAATTACTTGATGTCTTAAACAGATTGGCGAATCTTGGTAATACCGTAATTATCATAGAGCACAACATGGATGTGATAAAAAACTCTGACTGGATAATTGATCTTGGTCCAGAGGGAGGAGATAAGGGAGGAACATTAATTGCACATGGTACGCCAGAACAAGTGGCACACAATCCAAATAGCTACACTGGGCAATATTTGAATAGAGTTCTAAGACATGACGTTTGATATTTCCAAAATAACAATTCCTTCCCAGTCTGGAATATACATAATGAAGGACAAGACAGGAAAAATAATCTACATTGGAAAAGCAAAAAATCTCCGGAATCGTGTAAAGTCATATTTTATAAAAAACCAAAACTACAAGACTCAAAAGCTTGTTGAAAAAATATCAGACATTGAATTTGTATTAACTGATAACGAAAGTGAGGCATTTTTGCTTGAAGCCAACATGATAAAGCGATACAGACCAATCTACAACATTGAACTAAAGGACCAGCAGCGATATACCTATCTTAGAATTACAAACGAAGAGTTTCCACGTCTCATGGTGGCAAGAAGGACCCGAACTGGAGAATTTCTTGGCCAAGGCAAGGTATTTGGCCCTTTTACATCAGGCAGCTCAAAGATGCTCTCAATTGGTCTTTTGCGAAAAGCATTCAAGGTAAGAATTTGCAAGAGACTGCCAAAAGAGGCATGTCTTGAATATCACATGGGAAATTGTGAAGCTCCATGTCAATTCAAGGAAGCGCGTGAAAAATATGGGAATCACATCAAAGAACTAGAATCAATACTCAAAGGCAAACAGAAACTAGAAGATTTTAGCAAAAAGCTTGAAAATGAAATGAAGGAAGCATCATCACACCAGCACTATGAAAGGGCAAAAGAGATTCATGACACAATGCAGAGACTGCAAAACTTGCAGACAAGACAGAAAATGGAATCAACAAAAAACTATGATGAGGAATATTTTGGAATAAAAATAAAGGACCAGACTGCGCATGTCATGAGCTTTAGGCAGACAAACGGCGTGATTCGTGATAGAAACAGGTTTTCTTTTGATCTTATTGGGGACAACTCTTTTTCGTCATTTTTATCGCAATACTATTCCACAAACCCAATTCCAAAATTTGTCATAACAAGTGAGCTTCCAGAAAAAAAAGACATTCTAGAAGAGGTCCTTTCAAGAACCTCTGGCTTTAAGGTCAACATCATGGTTCCAGCATCTGGCAAGAGAAAGGAAATGATAAAACTCATCATGAAAAACATTACACTATACCAATCAAAAGACTCTGATCCTGCCCTTGTAGAATTACAGGAAAAAATCCACCTACAAAACATTCCAAAAATCATTGAATGTTTTGACATTTCAAACCATGGTGCAGACTATGCTGTTGGCTCCATGTCACGATTTTTGGATGGGAGGCCAGACAAGTCAGGATACAGGAAATTTAAGATAAAAACAATTCATGGAAGAGACGACTATGCCATGATAAATGAGGTGATAAAAAGGCGTTATATCAGATTACGAAAAGAGAAAGGCGAGATGCCAGACCTGATTTTAATAGATGGTGGCAAGGGACAGTTGCGTGCAGGATTAGATGCTCTAAAAAGCATTAGCACTGTGCTTCCTTGCATTTCACTTGCAAAAGAAAACGAGGAAATATACATTCCAAAAATAAAAGAGCCGCTAGTCATTCCAAAAAACAACCAGGCGCTTAAAATTTTACAGCATGCAAGAGACGAGGCACACAGGTTTGGTGTTGCATATAACAGATCATTACGAAAGTTCAGCTAGAAAAAATCATCAAGAGAATTTTCTGTTAGAGGCTGTGCATCAAATCCCATCTTGGATAAATCACTTGCAAACTCTTCAACAAAGCCATGTATGGTGTAGATTTTTTCTGGGCTGCATCTTTTTATCAACTCAACAAGATCGTTGTAGTCGCAATGATCACTAAGTGTGATTGAATAATCATGCTGTCTTGCAAATGAAAATCTGTTTGATTGAGCCCAGCCGCTAAAGCCAATTGTTATTGCGTCATACTTTGATTTCATGTGTTGTATAAACTGGTTTTTTGCACCCAAGTTTGGTGCAATCATAACCCATGGGGTTTTGTCAAGCAGTCCATTTTTTTCAGCTTCGGTATGTCCAACAGAATCATTTAGATTTACTCCAAAATTTTTATACAAATCATTTACGCGTTTTATGGAATCATGGTAATATGGTTCCCAGTGTCCAAACAAATATGATAGAATCTGTGCCTTTCCAAGCTCATACCCTAGCAATATGACTGGTTTTCCTTTAGAATACATTTCAGATATGATACTGTTTACCTTTTTTACTGTCTCATCTATTTCAGGAAAAGTAAATTCTGGCAGCCCAAAGGTGCACTCTGTTATCAGTGTCTTGCATTTTGGCACTACAGCTCCTTTCATAAAACCCCTGTCTCTGGTGCAAATGTCGCCAGTGTAAAATACATCACCAAAGGCAAGGCCGCGTGCACCTAAGATATGGCCAGTGTCTACCATGGAAAAATCCTCATACTCTTCGATATAGTTTTCAATATTATATCCACGAAGCTTTGCAATCTCGCTTGTCTGCCTGGTTGTCAAAAGCAAGCCTCCATTTTGATTGTGCAGATGATCCATGTGTGCATGGGAGACAAATGCTACCCCGTCGCTTGTTGCTCGCTTTGGATCGAGATGTATTTTTGTTCCGTTTTGTACTGATACTATGCCATTTGATGTCATTTTTACGATTTGTGCCAAATCCAAATTTCAGACAAATCAATCAGATATAAATTGCTAGATTGATCTGCAACTACATTATACATAATCAAATTTTTAGTTTCTAATTCAATTATGGATCTTAACCTGAGCTAAAAACTATCTTCAACGGTATATTTTTGAAGCAGGTGGCGGACTTGGGGCAAGAACCGGTCGCTCATTTTTTATCACTTGTTGTATGAATCTATCAAAATTTGATTCATCAAATATCTGCCATCCCCACTTTTGAATATCCAGATCATATGATTTGTAATCTTCAATTATATCACCAAACCAGGAACGGTACAGGTCTTCTTCTTTTTTTGCCTGTTCATGATTATTGAAGAATTTTATCTCTATCCAGTCAATGTCTCCATTTGTCCTAGCAGAGAAATCACAAAATGGAGATTCTGTAAGATATTTCTTCATTGCCTCCATTCTTTGTAAAAAGTCTCTGGGGGATGTGAATTTTACAGTGACAAGACGCGTAGTTGCCATGTTGACCTTTTGAAGATCTACCATTGTGGTGTATCCAAGAATAACCTTATCATGCTCTAGTTTTGCCATTCTCTTTCCTACTCCTCTTTCAGAGATTTTAACTCCTTTTTCTTCCAATATCTTTACAATATTTCGTGCCGAGATTCTGCCGTTTGATATTAACAAATTCAAAATTACCCTATCCAGATCATCCATGAAATAATTAGCGAAAAATTTCAAAATAGGCATCAAAGTTCAAAACTTGAACCAAAGTTGTCAAAAAGTTCAACAACCGAACCAAAGTGTAATCAAAAGTTAGGCCGGTTCTAAATAGATGGATGACGTTTAGGAGTCCAGATAAACATGACAACAGAACTACAAAATCAACACGGCGCCTTGACGGTCCAAAAGAAAATGACCGTAATTGGTTTGGCAGCATTGCCAATAGCCCTAGCCGCATACAGCAACAACGGAATATCAATTCAGGGTATTTCGTCAGTCCTAACAAGTGGAGTGTTTCCAATTGGTTTCACTTTGCTTTCATGGGGACTAGCTGCAAAAATAGGGTTAAAGATTAGAAAGTAAGTACACTACTTTCTTTAATTTTTTTCTCTACAAATTTAGGATCTGATTCAGTAGTTTCAGTAACAAGTGTGTTGTAGAAATCCAATTAATTCAAATTTTTAATATACGATTAGTAAAGTGTTTATTTACACGACAAAATAGACATACCATGATCAATCTTGGTATATTGATTTCTGGCCGAGGTAGCAACATGGAAGCTATTCTAAAATCAATCAAGAAAGGTAAAATTCCAATAAAACCTGCAGTTGTAATATCAAATAAACCAGATGCAATGGGAATAAAAATTGCACAAAAGCTTGGAGTGAAAACTGAGATAATAGAAAGTGTCGGAATCACAGGTGCAAATTGGGATTATGACACAAAGATTGTTGCAGTTTTAGAAAAGTATGGTGTTACACCAAGAAACGGTCTAGTCTGCCTTGCAGGGTTTATGAGAATATTGAGTCCTGAGTTTATCAGGCATTTTAAAGGAAGGATAATGAATATACATCCTGCAATTTTGCCCTCATTTCCTGGATTGCATTCACAAAAACAGGCAGTAGATTATGGTGTCAAGTATTCTGGCTGTACTGTCCATTTTGTAGACGAGGGAGTTGATACTGGGCCAATCATTCTGCAAAGTATAGTCAAGGTAAAAGATGGTGATACTGAAAAAAGTCTTTCAGAAAAGATACTTTCCAAAGAACACAAGATCTATCCAAAGGCAGTCAAGCTTTTTGCAGAAAAAAGAATCAGAGTAAAGGGAAGAAAGATAGTAATTTCCTAGGAATCCGGTCCGCCAAAAAAATACAAAACAACTAGCTCTTTTTTGTTTCCATGAAATTTATGCTCTAGATTCTTTGCAACATAGTATGACATTCCCTCTGATATGGAATAGTCTTTTCCGTCAATATTTAGAAAACCATCTCCACGAATGATGTAATAGATTTCATCGCTGTCATGCGGTGCTTGGGTATCTTTTTCTCCAGGCTTTAATAGTATGATTCCTGCTGCTAGATTTTCTTTGTTGATAAATGTATGAAAATATGAATTGCTTTTTGAGATATCTTTTAGGAATTGGTTTGTATCAAACTGGATTTTCAATGGCATCTGTTTTCTGGCTCCATTAATCAATGTAATCAGTATGATTTCCTAAAACCTTAAGTTTATAGAAAATTTAGAAATTGTATGAATAAAACATCAAACAAAGAGTAAAACTTGGCAGTTTCTACCAAAGTGGATGTTAAAGAATATCCTTGCATTTCATGTCATACAAACTGCTGCAAAGAGTATACGATATTTGTTAATGCACATGACATTTACAGACTTTCAATCGGACTCGGATTAGACCCAGAGAATTTTCTTGAGATTTATGGAGCAAAGGATTTTGATCTTGGCATAAAGGTAAAAGAAGGTCTAGTAGATCTTGCTTTAAAACAAAAAAATGGCGGATGCATATTTCTTGAAGAATCTAGAGATGTCTTTCGATGTACCGTAAATGAATTCAAACCAAGTGTGTGCAAATCATATCCCTTTCAGATGCAAGATGGAAAATTAACCCAGATGAGTGATAAAATGTGTCCTGTTGACTGGGATACAAAAGAATTTGAGGCAATGATGGCAATTCATCTCAAAAAAGACGAAGAAGAGTGGAAGTTCTATAATGATCTTATCTTAGAATGGAATACGAGGCATTGGATAAAAAAGCCGCTATCTGCATTTCTAAGATTTACTCAAGACAGAGTAGCGTTTTCTTTAAAATTTGAAAAGTCTTGACAATTCAACTGTAATACATCCGCATGTTTTTTGCCTTAAAACTGGATAAACTATTTTTATTGATTCTCAATAAACTCTTTTGCTATTAATTATGTTCATTACATATCATATACATTTCAAATAATTAACGCTCCAAGGATTAAATATCCTAAAACGTAACACAAGCTTGCTTGACTGGACAAAAAATAGACGGCATTGCAGTGGCAAATTCTGTCAAAGATAGAGTAAGAGTAGCTGCTGAAGTACTAAGAGAAGAAGGAGTCACACCATGCCTTGCAACAGTATTGGTGGGAGAAAACCCAGCTTCTATGACATATGTTACCAATAAACAAAAAGCATGCTCAGAGGTAGGCATTGAAACCAAAGATCACAGATTGCCAGAATCATTTTCGCAGCAAGAAATGAACGCATTAATTGATTTACTAAACAAAGACGATGCAGTACATGGAATTTTAGTGCAGCTTCCCCTGCCAAAACAACTAGATGAATTTTCTACAACTTCACGAATCTCTCCAATAAAGGATGTGGATGGATTAACACCATACAATGTAGGATTAATGGCATCAGGAAGAGCAATTCTGAAACCGTGTACACCTTCAGGAATAATGGAATTATTTGATTATTATAAAATCGATCTATCAGGCAAAAATGTTGTAATCATAAACAGAAGCCATCTTGTCGGAAAGCCACTATACCATCTAATGCTTGAAAAAAATGCCACAGTTACCACGTGCCATTCCAAAACAAAGAATCTAAAACAACACTGCCTTGCAGCAGACATTATAGTTACTGCGATAGGGAACAGATCAAAATTTACACTAACTGCAGACATGGTACCAGATGGTGCCATAATAATTGATGTTGGAACAAGCAGAAAAGACGGAAAGCTTGTAGGTGATGTAGATTACGAAAATGTCATCAAAAAAGCATCATTTGCAACTCCTGTTCCAGGCGGAGTTGGGCCCATGACAATAGCGATGCTTTTAAAGAACACTGTCACTGCTGCTTCAATTAGTAAAGAATTTGTCTCAAGTCGTTGAAAAAGCAAGACTGCGAAAGCAGCTATTAGATGCACGTGATGGATTATCTCCTGATTTTATCAAAATTACAAGCAAGGAAATTCAAGACAACCTAAGAAAGATTGATCTCTACAGGAATGCAAAAACCATTGGTGCGTATTATTCAATTGGAAGCGAGGTTCGCACACAAGACATACTCCAAGAAATACTAAATGCAGGAAAGGAATTGGCACTACCAAAGGTTGTAAAAAATGATCTCGTATTCAAAAAGATTTCAAATTTTTCAGAGCTAGAGCCAGGAAACTTTTCTGTCATGGAACCAAAAGACAAATGCGAGATTGTGAAAAATTTAGATATTGTAATTGTTCCTGCAATTGCACTTTCAAAAGATGGATTCAGACTTGGATATGGATTTGGATATTATGACAGATATCTGCATGGAAAAAAATCCACAACAATTGCTCTATCGTATGCAAAACAGGTAATCAAGTCATTTTCTCATGATGAACATGATATTAAAATGAATTTCATAGTTACTGAAGACAAAGTATTCAAGACATAAGGCCTTTTTTCCCTATATCTGTTCGATAGTATTTACTCGGATATGATATTTCTTTTACTCGCAAATATGCATTAGAGATTGCAGTTTGTAATGTATCCCCAAGTGCAGTTACTCCAAGCACCCTGCCTCCAATTGTCAGAACTTTGTTCTTATCCCGTATGGTGCCTGCATGAAATACAACCGAGTTTTTGTCTTGCATGTCAAGACCCAATATTTCCTCGTTTTTTGGATAAGAATCAGGATATCCTTTTGATGCTAGTACAACACAGACTGCACTTTGTTTCTTCCATGATATAGGCGGCAGTTGTGATAATGTTCCATTAATGCTTGCATTGATATAATCATACAAGTCTGACTCCATTCTCATCATGATAGGTTGACACTCTGGATCACCCATTCTTGCATTATACTCCAAAACATATGGCTTGTTGTCTCGTATCATTATTCCAGCGTACAAAAATCCCTTGAATATAATTTCGTCATTTTTCATGGATTGTACAGTCTTGTTGATTACATTTTTTTGAATTTGTTCTGCGATTGAATCATCAATCACAGGAGTTGGAGAATATGCACCCATCCCTCCGGTGTTTGAACCTTTGTCGTTGTTGAATATTCTTTTATGATCCTGACTTGTTGCCATTGGAATTGCTACTGTACCATCAGAGAGTGCAATGTATGATGCTTCTATTCCATCAATTCTTTCTTCCAAAATTATTTTAGAGCCTGCAGTACCAAAGCTTTTCTCTACTAGTATTTTATCAATTGCAGATACTGTTTCGGTATAATCATTACAAACAATCACGCCCTTTCCTGCTGCAAGGCCATCTGCTTTTACTACTAGATTATAGTCAACTGATTTTGCATATTCTTTTGCTTTTTTTGCATCATCAAAAATCTCAAATTGTGCAGTAAGGATACCGTGTTTTTTCATAAAGTTTTTTGCCCATACCTTACTTGATTCAAGCTGCGCAGCTTTTTTTGTTGGTCCAAATATCCTCAGACCTTTTTTTGTAAATTCATCAACTATACCCATAGAAAGCGGAGTTTCAGGCCCTACTATTGTCAGACAGTCATTCTCAGATGCAAACTTGACCAGTCCATCAATATCATCTACTGGTATGGATACGTTGTTTGACGTTCCACCATTGCCTGGAGCATAGTAAACTTTGCCCACTTTGTTACTATGAGACAGTTTCCAACCAAGAGCATGTTCTCTTCCGCCAGAGCCTACAACTAAAACATCGGTCAATGAATTGGCTATGTTTTTCTCGTATATAATCCAAGATTGGTTTTCAGGGTCTATAATCTGCAGTTGATCTTATTCGTATAAATTTTCTGGTCTGTCAAGTCTACGTTGGTTTTTTGAGCTGTAAAAATTTGTCTGGTGATTAATTGTATTTGAGAACGCCTTTATTGCCACATTTGAGATCATCGATATACCTTGATATGTCATTTACCGTAAGATAATCTATCTGAATATACTTGCTACCACATTCTCGGCAGATTATGTATAGCGCATCTTTATTTTTAGTCTTGCACTCTGGGCAAAACAGTAATTTTTCTACCATATAATCGCATAATAGACAAGTATCATAAATATTATCTAGGCAAAATAATCTGACTAAAAATGAAACTGTTACCTCTCGTGTTGTTTTGTTTCTGTTACCTATCAGTTGTTTTTTATAATTTTTCTTTTGAT
>Ga0207121_1102_pt1 | contig 14639 bp, 17 predicted proteins | sample Alteio_BWMinHeat_41_FD_153513 | JGI IMG/M metagenome (GOLD analysis project Ga0207121, IMG submission 153513) | Enriched cells from forest soil in Barre Woods Harvard Forest LTER site, Petersham, Massachusetts, United States -... | ecosystem: Environmental > Terrestrial > Soil > Temperate forest >... | reverse complement strand
AACAAAATAGCCAGCACGTAACAAAGGAAAAATGTTTCTTTCATATCTGTCTGCAAAATCAGTAGCATGTAGAAGACTAAAAGTAGTTGGAGTTAGCTGGCCTTTTTTTCTTACCTTTAGAAGTTATTTCCTTTACCATCTCAGAAGAATTCCATTCTGTTTTAAATACGCTGATTCCTTTGTAAGCAAGCCATTTTTCTAGGAGATGAACTTGAGTTGATTTTCCTGAACCGTCTATGCCTTCAGCTACTATGAGTTTACCATATGTTTCCATTTAATTATAACTCCAAGGAAACTTGAAGTGAAAAGGCATTTAATTCTTTTATATGGTGAATATTTTTCTCATGTTTTACTACCTGCATCTGATGATACTCTTTAATCATAGTCTAAAGCGGTGATGACATTGTTCTATATAGAACTATATTTTGATATGAAAAATAAGAAATTATGGTCGAATCTTAGATATTTGTACAAAAGCAGGTATTTATGATGAAAATGAATTTTGTCAGTGTGTTGACTTTATACGATATAACAAAAAATTGTATGGAATTTTGAAATGGATCTGTTCGTTTTGCGACATGGTGAAGCTGGAAAACATTCTGTTGCTGCAAGAAATGACTTTCGAAGAACTCTTACTATTGCAGGAAAACAAGAAATTGAAGAAATAGCAAAAGCATTTGTCAAATTAGGACTTGAATTTGATTTTGTGTTTACTAGTCCATTGATCAGATGTAAACAAACTACAGAAATTATATTAAAACGTGTAAAAAGTGAAAATAATGTTGAAGAACTCAACGAATTAAGACCGGAAGGCAATAATCTAGAATTATACAACAAACTATCAAAACTAAAACAAGACTCGTTAACACTTCTTGTAGGACACGAACCATATCTGAGTGAATTGATTGGAGAGGCTATTGGTGGAGCAAGTAGAATTGATCTAAAAAAAGGAGGATTGGCAAGAATTAGAACGATTTCACTTCAACCAAAAATACAAGGAGAGTTGAGATGGTTACTTACGCCAAAACATATGAAAAAAATATCCAAATGATCAGAGTTTCTTATGTTTTTCATTTAGTAAAAAAATATGAATCTAGTCTAGATTAATAGTAATGTGTTTTTATCAAAAAGAGGTAAATAATCAAAATGAAAATGTCAGTAATTGATTTAGGATTTAACTCTGTTAAATTGGTAAATTACAATGTAAAAGATGATGATTCTTTTGAGATATATGAACAAGAGGGGATGAAAGCAAAGCTTGGTGAAGGATTAGATGAAAAAGGCAAGCTTAGTAAAAAACCAATCATGAGAGCAATTGAAGTTTTAAAGTTATTTAGAGATCTTATTCAACTCCAACCAATTAAATCGGTTCTACCTATTGCAACTAGTGCAGTAAGAGAAGCAAGCAATAAAGAGGAATTTCTAAATGAGGTATACCGTGAAACAGGATTCAGGTTTAAGGTCTTATCTGAACGAGAAGAGGCACTTTATTCCTATGTAGGCGCAATAAAATCACTTCAATTACCAAACACACTATTTTTTGATTTAGGCGGCGGAAGCCTAGAAATTGTACACGCTGAAAAATTCAGAATCAAAAAGGTTATTTCATTACCACTTGGGGCATTAAGATTAACACAACAATTTGCAAATAAGAATTTGGTATTTACTGAAAAAGATTATAAAAATATGAGACGACATATCTGGAATCTTCTTCCAAGTAAAAAAGAATTTGATCTAGATAAAAATACAATTCTAGTAGGAGTTGGTGGTGCGTTACGGGCTTTGGCAAGATATGATCAAAAAGTTACAAAATATCCATTTGACAAAATTCATAATTATGAAATGGATTTCAAATCAGTTAATACAATTAATAAAAAACTATCTGATATGAAATCTGGTGAGATTTCCAAAATTTCTGTAATTGGTTCTAGCAGAGCTGAAACAATTGTTGCTGGCTCGTGTGTTATAGATACATTAATGGACAAATTTGGATTTCAAAATCTTCATGTAAGTAACCATGGACTTCGTGAAGGTGCACTTTCAATATTTCTTGAAAATCAAAAAACATATCATTCTAATAATATCACATCTGAACAAATTAGACAATCTCTTAGTATTACTAAAGAAAGATCAATAAATCAAAACGCTGAAGGATTTTTAAAAGAACTTATTATTTTCAAATTAATTGGCGAGCGTGAATATGTACTTCTTTCATATGCACTAAAACTGATGATGGAAAAATCGTCATATAATAATCCTCAGAGTTGGTTTTATGCAATAGCTGATGAAGATATGTCTCTTAATCATCCTGATCAATTAATTTTGGGATTATCTCTTGTACATACTAGACATGAAAAAACTGCAGATTGGTTATTCTCACGATACAAGTCTATTCTAACACCGCAAGATAAGATGGCAGTAAGAAAAATATCCTCGTTGCTTAACCTTTTGAGATTTTTAGAAAAAACTAAGGCAAAAATTGAAATAAAAAAATCTGAACCTAGAAAAATTGAATTAAATGTCATTCCAGCTAGAAGTGTTCCTAAAACTCTGCTGCAACATATATTGAGAAATTTTGAAAATGTATTTGGCGTTAATGTGATCTGTTCAATACGTTCTGAAATGGGAAGTGCACAAAATTCCATACTTGAATTATAGAAAGAAGAACTTACTCATGATTTTTTGTAATTCCGAAAGTAATGTAATATTATGAAAATAAATTAAATCTTACAAATCAACTTTTCAAAGCCAATTCTTTGTTCTGAAAATGTTTTTATAAACAATTTGTATTTTAGATTTCTTTCCAAACGCTCTTGTTTAATTATGTCTGTAATTTCATTTGTTAATTTTTGATTCTTGAGGTAGTCTAACATAATGTCACTATCATGAATTTCTCCCAATCTATCTTGTATCTTTTTCAAGTTTTCAATATGCGATGGTATTTTCTTGTTACTAAGAGATAGTTCTATGGTGTAACGTAATTTCTTAAAATCTTTCCTCATTTTATGGAGTTCATCAATTTTTTTATCGTCATTTATCACAATAGGAATATTCTGTTTTATTCTAGAATTTAATTTGTTTACAGTCTTATGAAATCTGTTTTTTAATTTTGGTTCAGATAATTGTTTTTCAGTGATTTTAGGCATTGAAAATGATCTTAGTCTTGCTGCAACGAAATGCGCATCTCTAATCTTTGATTTTCGTTTAATCATTAATGATGATATTAGTTTAGAAGAAGATGGATTGGCAAAATATTGTTGATCTAACTTTATAGTTATGATATCAAAATCTCTAATTTCTGTGTTTATCTTAAAGAGCACACTTGACTTATCTATGTAATTTTGAAAATTTGGTTGTTTTCGAATCTTTTTTGGTAGTATTTTGTAAGTAGCCTGTAGTCTTCTTATCGTAATTCTGATATCATGAATATTTTCCTCATTTGGATCATCCATATACTCATCTAATTTATTGATAATTTTCTCAATAATTTTTTGAAAGTTTTTTATGAATAATTTCTTTGTTAAAATTTGAAACTCTGTCATACTATCTTTGTAATTATGATGGCATTTTTAGTTATTCTTTAACATTGTTTTCAGAAATTACATCTTGGACTGTCTCATTTATTACTGCTTCCGCTATATCGCTTGAATATTCGGCAGTTCTGCGAATATCTTCCAAAACAAATTTTATGACACTCGAATATTTTTTTGATTCTTCTAAACTATCAGTGAATTCTTTTTCTTTTTCTGCTATTCTACATGCGTTTGTAGCAACAGAATCTGCAAGAAGATAATCGCGTTTATTTAATGCTGCAATGGAATCTTCAAACACTTTTAATGATTCCTCACTTAGTTTTGTAATCTTTTGTAACAATGATGGTTCTAACGTGGATTTAAGAAATTTTACCCTGCTTGCTATTGAAACAGCATGATCTGCTATTCTTTCAACAGATTTTACTACGATTCTATAACTGATGCAATCAGATGGCTTTTGCAGTCCTATATCACGTAAAATTCGTTCATGTTGAACTGCAAGTGTAAGGTTTCTTAATATGTATAAACTAAAACGATCAACTTCATCATCTGAATGAATTATTTCTTCACCAAGCTCGGCATCCATTTCTTTTAATGCGTCTATAGCTTGTCTGTGCATAGTAGATGTAAGCAAAAACATTCGCTTTAATGCATCAGCGATTGAAAGCTCAGGTAAGCTAGTTAAAATCTGGATAGTTATGGATTCTGGTGTTGATTCTACTATCTCAGTCCCAATCATGTTTGTTCTTACTAAATCCCTTATGGCCTGTTTTTGATTTAGTTGGATTCTTCCTCCCTTACTTTTTATCTCAATTAACTGATATCCTGCAAGATACATCGCAATGACTTTTCTTTTGATGGATTCTACAGAGTCTTTCTGAGCGATTAGCGTATTTGATTTCATTGTCTGTGTGGATTGTGAATTTCTTGATGGTAACAGTGATAATGAATTATTTGCAGTTCTTACTATTGAAACAGGGTCTCCTGTTTTCAGATGCATATCATCAACCCATCTTTTTGGTAATGATAATACGTAGGTTGAGCCTCCTACCAACTGTAGCTTTCTTACCTCTTTCTCATCTAATAGTTCTGCCAAGTAGATTGAACTGAATTGAATATAGATAAAGAAGTTCTGACAATGTTCTATGGTATTCTATATAGATCTATATTCAACTATGATAACTAAGAGAATATGGTCGAACATCTGATATTTGTTGTTGGGTGGAAAAATTGTATCCATGATGAGAATTCCATTAAAATCTGGCTCACGTTTTGTAGATAAATTTTTCAAGATTGGTGCGGCTATGGCTGCTACGTATGTTTTGGCAATCATTCTATTGATTGTAGTTAATCTGATATCAGGGTCTGCTCCAGTATGGCAAAAAGAAGGTCTTGGTTTTCTGACAGGTTCTAATTGGAACTCTGAAGAAGGAAGAGAAAGTTATGGTGCGGCTCCATACATACTTGGTACATTTGTTACTGCTGGAATAGCAATGGCGATCGGTGTGCCCATAAGTATAGGCATTGCAATGTTTTTGTCAGAACTTGCTCCTAAAATTATGAGGACTCCACTTTCATTAATAATTGAGTTACTTGCTGCAGTTCCAAGTGTGATATACGGCTTGTGGGGGCTTTTTGTTTTTAGATTGTATCTAAAAGACTGGGTTGAGACTCCACTGCATAATATGTTTGGAGATAACTCTGTAATTTTTGCGGGAGCTCCTTTTGGATTGGATATTTTCACAGCAAGTGTAGTTCTAGCTATTATGATAATCCCTACAATTTCTACGATTTCAAGAGAAATAATGCTTGCAGTTCCAAACAGTCAACGTGAAGCTGCTTACATGCTTGGTGCTACGAAGTGGGAAGTATTCAGATTGGCTGTGATACCATATTCTAAATCTGGTCTTATTGGTGCTGCCATACTTGGTCTTGGTAGGGCAGTTGGTGAAACAATGGCTGTTACAATGCTAATAGGCAATTCTACCGGTGCAGCGGCATTTCCAACTTCGCTTTTCCAGCCAGGACAAACAATGTCAAGTATAATGGCAAATGAATTTGCTGAAGCATCACAAGCAGGATTACACATGTCTGCTTTAATTGGAATAGGACTGATTCTATTTGTGGTAGCATTTGGGATTAATATCGTGGCACATCTTCTTGTTGCCCGAGTAATAAAATCACATGAAGGAGCTGTGCAGGCATGATTACCGTGGAACAAAGGGCAGAATTTAGAAAACATTTCAGGTATAACGTAGGTAGAAGATTAGTAATAGACAAGATTGTAAAAGGAGTTGTTTTTGGTTGTGTCATACTAGCTATCGTTCCACTAGGGAGTATTTTGGTTGAAGTTATCACAAATGGCTCTGCTGCTCTAAGTATAGAATTTCTCACACAAATTCCAGGAGCGGTAGGAAGTGCAGACGCTGGTGGGATAGGACCGGCAATTCAAGGAACTATTGTATTAATTGGCATGTCTAGTCTGATTGGTGTTCCAGTAGGAGTAATGGGAGGAATTTTCCTTTCAGAATATGGTGATAACAGATATGGCAGAACAGTTCGATTCTTTAATGATGTATTGGCAGAATTTCCAACTATTGTAATTGGCATTTTCGCATTCGTTATGATCGTTCTTACATTGGGAAATTTTTCAGTTTGGGCTGGCACTTTTGCACTTTCAATTATAATGTTGCCTATTATTACAAGAACCACTGAAGAATCACTTAAACTAGTTCCAATTACATACAGGGAAGCAGCATTTGCACTTGGAATAAAAAGATGGGCTGTAATTACAAAAATAATTCTCTCTCAAGCAAAAAATGGCATGGTGACAGGAATTTTACTTGCTGTTGCAAGAATTGCAGGTGAAACAGCACCTTTGATTTTTACAATTCTTGGCAGTAGTCAGTTTATGGATGGTTTTAACGGTCCAATTGATGCACTCCCACTTAGAATTTGGAGACTTTCATCACTTCCATATGATAATGCAGTGGCACAAGGTTGGGGAGCCGCATTAGTTTTAATATTGATGGTACTTTCAATAAATATCGGAGTTCGATATATCGTGTTGAGAAAGAAAGGAAGAGGACTCAAACTTAGGATGCGAGGCGGTGCATTATAATGGAAACAATGGAAAAATTACCAACTAAAATTATTACTACAGAGAGTCCAAAATACAAACTCATAGCAGAAAATATTGTTGCAAGCTACGATGGTGTTGTAGCAGTAAAAAACGTCACGATGAAATTCCGAGACAGAGCAGTCACAGCTCTCATTGGTCCATCTGGATGTGGTAAAACGACATTTTTAAGATGCTTGAACAGAATGCATGAATTAACAAAAAATGCCAAAATTGAAGGCAGAGTTTTACTTGATGGAGAGGATCTTTATACAAATAAACAGGATCCAATTATTAATAGAAGAAAGATTGGCATGGTTTTTCAAAAACCAAATCCTTTCCCAACAATGTCGATTTATGATAATGTTGCAGCTGGTTTGAAATTAAACGGTCTTAGAAATAAATCAGTGATTGATGATATAGTTGAAGGGTGTCTTAAAATGGTCTACTTGTGGGATGAAGTGAAAAGCGATTTGAAAAAACCAGGAATGAGTCTTTCAGGTGGTCAACAACAACGTCTCTGTATTGCAAGAGCACTTGCTATTCAGCCCGAAGTACTCTTGATGGATGAACCTGCTTCAGCACTTGATCCAATAGCGACTCAAAAAATTGAAGAAATGATAAATGAATTAAAAAAAGAATATACAATAATTATAGTAACTCATAATATGCAACAGGCAACAAGGGTTTCCGATTATACTGGCTTTATGTATCTAGGAGATTTGATAGAGTTTGGAGAAACAAAACAAATATTTGAGAATCCCAGAAATGAAACAACAGCAAGATATGTACAAGGCCAGTTTGGGTAAATAATGACACGTCTTATAGATCCGCATCTTACTCACTTGTCTGAATTGATGCAACAAATGTGTGATTTATCCATCAAAAGCATAAACTTGGCCATTGACTCTTATCTTGGTGGACAAAATGCACGAAATGAAGTTCACGAAATTTCTAACCAAATATTGAATTTGTATGATCAAGTAGGAGATTTGACCTTTGATATGATCTTAAGGTATCAACCAGTAGCAAGTGATTTTAGATTAATTAGATCATCAATTGAAATTTCATATGGATTTACTCGATTTGGAAGATATGCATATGATATTACAGTAGTGAGGGATACATTTGGAGATCTTTCAGAATGTAAAAATGAAATAATATACACACTTTCTGGTGAAATAAAACATATGATAAATCTAGCAGTACAAAGTTTTGCCACACTTGATTTAGACAAAGTAAAACAGCTTTTAACAGATGAAGATCTCGTTGATAAATACTACAACAAACACCTTCCAACATTGATTAACTCAAAGAATACAAAATGTGCACTTGCTGATGCACTGGTTCTTAGGTATCTGGAAAGAATTGCTGATCATGCATCATTCATAGGTGAATCTATCACTTATATCGTAACAGGAAAGCGTAAAACTCATTAATTAAATTTTCAAATGTTGAATAATTATCCATACTTCTGTTAATCAGAACTATATAGATTACTATAATCTTAGATTGTTATGTAATCTATAGAGTTTAAATTAAATAACATGAGGTATCTCATAAACTCAATGAGAAAAAAAATCATTTTAGGTATGACATTAATGCTTATCCTGATAATACCAACAACATCACTTAACGTAATGGCACAATCTGCATTAAGTCTAAATGCGGCAGGTGCAACTTTTCCATTTCCTCTAATTGATAAGTGGAGAGTTGAATACAACAAGATTCATCCAGGTGTCACATTAAATTATCAATCAATTGGCAGCGGTGCAGGAATTAAACTACATACAACTAAAGCAGTTGATTTTGCTGCATCTGATGCACCATTACAAACATCAGAAGCTTCTGCAGCACCTGGAACATTACATATTCCAGAAACAATTGGCGCAGTCACTATCACATATAACATTCCTGGAATTGCTAAAGGTTTAAAATTGACTGGTCCTGTTATCGCGAATATTTTTAGCGGTAACGTAACTCACTGGAATGATAAAATGATATCAACATTAAACCCAGATCTAACCTTGCCAAATCAACAAATTGTTGTAGCTCATCGTTCTGATGGGTCTGGTACAACTTTTGTATTTACAAGCTATCTTTCTAAAGTTAGTCCAGATTGGCAAACCAAAGTTGGAAAAGGAAAGAGTGTTCCATGGCCATTGGGAGTTGGAGCTCAAGGAAACGCAGGAGTTGCAGGAATAGTTAAGAGTACTTCGTATAGCATTGGATATGTAGAATTAGCCTATGTGATGCAAAATAATATGACATATGCATTTGTTCAAAACGCAGATGGAACGGCATTTGTAGAACCAACTCTTGATACTATAGCAGCTGACGCAGCATCTGCGGCAACAAATCTACCTTCTGCAGATGGTGATTGGAGCAAAATATCAATAGTTAATGAACCAGGAAATAACTCATATCCTATTTCGTCATTTACTTACCTTTTAGTATACAAGGATTTATCACAAGTAAATGGAATGACTCAGGATAAAGCTAAAGCAATAGTTGACTTTCTCAATTGGGCAATTCATGATGGACAACAATTTTCATCATCATTGCTTTATGTCCCATTGCCTGATGCAGTGGTAAAATTAGACGAGCAAGGAATTTCACAAATACAGTACAACAGTGGATCGGTTCCAGAGTTTGGTACAATAGCAGCATTAGTACTTGCAATTGCAATTATCTCCATAATTGCTGTATCTGCAAAGACTGGATTGAGACTCATACCAAAATACTAGAACTCATAACTTTTTCATTTTAGTTAACATTTCAAAATTATATTTAATAATGGAGATTCAATATGAAAAATAATTTTTTCTAAAATGTGATATCATCTTATTACTTTGTAATTTTATAGATCATTTTTATATTTTTTCATAAATCAAAATTTTTATAGAGAATTTTTTCTATCTAAATGTAATTTTTATTTCTATATAGATGTGATACGATATAGCTGTTTACGTAATCTATTGAAGTCATACGTAAATAACTAACATCGTCACATAAGCTCAATGACGAAAAAAATCATTTTAGGTGCAGCATTAATGCTTATCCTAATAGTACCGACAACATCACTTAGTGCACATGCAGACACAGCACCACCCGCACCACTTGATAGTGACAAGTACACGATAAAAGCAGCAGGTGCAACTTTTCCATATCCGTTAATTGATAAATGGAGAGTTGATTACAATGCTCAATATCCTGGAATAAGTCTAAACTATCAGTCAGTTGGAAGTGGAGCTGGAGTAAGTCTCTACACTAAAAAGGTAGTTGATTTTGGCGCATCTGATGCACCATTACAACCAAGTGAAGCTACAAAAGCACCAAACACATTACACATTCCTGAAACAATGGGCGCAATTGTAATGACCTATAATCTTCCAGAATTCCAAAAAAGTGGATTAAAGCTAACCGGTCCGGTCATAGCTGATATCTTTTTGGGAAAGATTACAACATGGAATAGTCCTGCAATCGCAAAACTAAACCCTGGTGTTACACTTTCTGCAAACAAAATTGTTCTTGTACATCGTTCTGATGGTTCAGGTACCACTTTTGCATTCACGGACTATCTTTCTAAAGTTAGTCCAGAGTTCAAAGGAAGAATTGGACAAGGAAAATCAGTGCCATGGGTTACAGGAGTAGGGGGTTCAGGAAATGCGGGAATTGCAGCAATTGTAAAGAAAGTGCCTTGGTCTATGGGTTATGTAGAACTGGCCTATGCCAAAACAAACAAGTTGGCTGGATCCAACATCCCTATGACATATGCATACATACAAAACCATGACAAGACTGCATTTTTGGATGCTACTGTGGATACCACATTAGCTGCAGGCCAGGGAGCTGTGGCATCAATGCCAGCATCTGACGGAGACTGGAGCCATGTATCTATAAACAATGCACCAGGAGCTAATGCATATCCAATTGCAACCTACACGTATTTGCTAGTCAATAAAAACTTGGATCAGATAAAAGGAATGGATACACAAAAAGCAAGTGATCTAGTTCACATGTTATACTGGTTTGTAACAGATGGACAACAAAGATCAACAAAGCTATTGTATGTGCCATTGCCTAGCGGTGTAGTACAGATTGATGAAAGCGGTCTTCATAAAATAATGTTCAATGGTAAGCCAGTGTGGCCTTCCAGTGGATATTAGAAACAACTAATCCTTTTTCCTTTTTTAAAAATCTTCTAACGAAAGTTATAAAATGATAAAAATTTAAATTGAAAATAATTCTAACTTAATTTGTTTTTTAATCTACAAACTCAAAGCTAACACAATGCAAGAATCAGAAACTTCAAGACATTTGTCAGACATCTCTTCAATTGCCTCGACAACATCCTTGAGTAATAATAATTCTCTTGTATTTGCAATTTCGTCTAAAACTTTGATGGTAAGTTCACGGTATTTTTCATCAACACTACGTTCTATTTTTTGTGATTCATGAGCAAGATCAATTGCCACTATGGAATTTCCACTTAGTGCCCGCACAATTTCATTTAGCTTGTATATTTGGTCTACAGCAAGTGCAATTAAATCCGAAATGTCTTTGTCAAGTTTCTCTTTTTTCAAAGTGACAGCTTTTATGTTTGATAGTTTGAAAGCAATCCCTGTGATAAATCCAGCAATTTCATCTGTGACATAAGCTGTGTGTAAAAGATTCTCTCTATTCATCATTAAACCACCCACATCTGCAATCTCTCTTGTTATCTTTCGACGTAACGATTCTACTTCATCTTCTGTATTTTTTATTCTCTCAAGAACTTGTTTGATTTCTGCCTTGTCTGGTTTTATTATGAGACTTGGTAATGTGGCAAGATCTCTTACTGCATTTAAGATTCGGTTTATTTCATCTTGCAAAACGGCAAGCGCCTTTCGCTTCGCTTGAACCTCTAATTCCCCACTATACATCCAGACGTTGTTCTTGATGGTCGCGGCTAATAATCGTTACGTAGATTCCTTATGTTAAAGGTAGTTTTGCTTCTCTTCCTGAACTACTCTTTTTTGTCCATTATACAAAGAAATTATCTCTTGATCAGTTGTAGCATTTTCAGGAGTTTTCTCTAATCGTATCCTTCCAGTGAACTTTGGAAAACGAAGTGCCAGACCACTTCCCTTTCTAATTGTGTCCATTGCTGTTTTGTGTATTGGACTAAGTGTGATTTCTGAAGCTACTATTTCAATTACAACTTCGGGTTCAAACCAAACATCTGCTTCAAGGCCGCTTTCAATTCTTGGATTTTTCTTTATAGTTATCTTGTCAGAGAGAATCTGATAAAACTGATCCAAGCTTTCATCAGTAAATCCAGTTCCCACTTTACATATGCTGGGAAACGTATCAGTTTCATTGTTATAAGTTGCAAGTAACAATGCACCATATTTACCAGTCCTCCTACCTCTTCCATAAAATGCTCCAATGACAACAAGATCCAAACTGTCGCCTAACTCATTTCTATATTCGCGTTTGAGCTTGAGCCAGTTACTTCCTCTGGCACCAGCTTTGTAAATACCATCAAGCTGTTTTAACATCAGTCCTTCACAACCTACATTAATTGCATTTTCTAGGAAATCTTCCACATCATTATCATTTTTTACAATTGTCATAGGTACAAGTTTTGCAAAGGTGTCTTCTTTTACTAATTTCTCTAGTGTTTTTCGTCGTTCTTTATATGGCATATCAAGACAGCTTTTATCATCTACAAACATGACATCAAAAAAATTCACGGTAATAGGATATTGTGATACTGCTTTTGCCACACCATATTTTCGCCTGCGGTGCATAAGTTCCTGAAATGCAAGAAATTCACCAGAATCTTCATTGATTGCAACAGCTTCCGCCTCTAAGATCACTTCATTTGCCTTAATGGCACTACCAATTTTTTCAACAATATCAGGATAATAGTTTGTAATGTTTTCAAGACTTCGAGAATAAAGAATTATTTTCTCACCTTGTAGATGTACTTGCACGCGTTCCCCATCTAATTTGTATTCTGCTGCAAATTCATCACCCATTTTCTCATGCGCCTCTTGTGGACTCTTGACCCTTTCTGCAAGCATTGGTCTCACAGGACTAAATACGGCAACTTGGAAATTTTTTATCGTGTTTATTCCATCCTTTGCAACAGCTGCTGCTACCTTGCCCAAATCACTTGACACATTATACGCATGTTCCAGCATCCCGCGGTTTTCTTTTGTTCCTGTAAATGCAATTGCAAGAGCATCTAGTATAGTAAAATCAGCAATGCCTAATCGTAAAGAGTTTGTAATTATTTTAAGGATAAATCCTGCCTCAATCGGGGTTGCGTCATTTAACAGACTAGAAATATATTTCATTTTCATGTCCTGAGAACGTGCTCCTTTTAATTCTGCAATCTTGTACAATGTATCATAAACTCTTTCAACCGTAATGTCTTGCGTAAGAAATGTTGTTTGTGTTTTTTGCTCCAATATTTTTGAAGCAGCTTGACCAAAATCTCCTATCTTGTTATATTCTTGCTGGATTTTTTTTGCTGGTATGCCAGCAGATTTTGATATTGCTTTAATCGCAATTTTTTCAGCAATGCCCATTTCTATTCCTTCATGATCAGGTCTTAACTTACCCTGCAAAAGATAAACTACCTGCGAAATAATTTCTGGAGGAGTGATCTTGAACAAATCAACCAGATATTTTGTTAATTCTAGTCGTTTTGTTGTACCCTCCATGAATTTTAATGTCTCTGCTACTAGTGAAAATTTCATCTGCGGATTTTTACCAATTGTGGAATAAAAGGTTGAGTTATTTTAAATGAAGATGTGCATTTATCTTGAGCCTAATTTCAGGTGATCTTTTAACAAGGATGGCGTGAAAATCTGATAATTCTTCAGATTCTAGATATCTTTTGTTTCTTGCCAAAAATCCATCAAAGAAAACTCCTGAGATGTATCCAATATACAGGCCAAATACAAAATCTACTAACGACGTTACTTCTGTAGCAAACCCTTTAGATTCAGCTAAAACCACCTTGGGATAATCAAGCGCGTACACTATGGCATCATTAAGATTTTTTGCAGTCTTTCTTGCTCTGCTAGTTCTTCTGGAGAAAGATCACCCTTTTTCGCTCTTTTTTCTTTCTTTGCTACTACCTTCTCTCCATCTTCCTCAGTAACCTCAGCTTCAACAGTCTCTACAACTTCTACTACTGGCTCTACTTCTTCTGGCTCTGCTGGAACTTCTTCAGTATCTGGAATAATCTCCTCAGGTTCATCGGACATTAATCAACTGTCTAAACAAACGTTATATAATTCATAATCCTCCTCTTGAAAAATGAGCACAGGATCAGTTTCAAAGATAGAGGCGATTTTGATGATAAAAGGCAAGTCAGAATTGAAATTTGAGTTAAAACGTCACTTGGCACCAAAAACAGTTGGTAATCTTACTAGATCTGTACCATTAGAGGGAAATGCGCACATGATGGGAAACAGCTTTGCATACATGGAAACTCGGGTAAACACTGGTGGAGAAAAACTGCGAACTCAATTCAAAAAAAGGGCGATGTTGCTTTTATGGCTGCAAACGGATCTATCTGTTTTTTTGTAAATGATTTTGAATCTACAAAATCAATGACCCTCATAGCAAAGATAACATCAAACATTGATGCACTTAATGAAGTAAAACCCGGAGATGTATTTTTAATAACTCAGACAGGCTGATAGATATGATGTCCGCTATGTCCACTTATTCTTTTAACTGATCCTTTTTGTAACAGATTCAATAAAAAGGCGTTTGCAGTAGAAATCTTTACTCCTGTTTGTCTTGATACTTCTTGTACAGTGAAAACTTTGGAGCTTTTAATGAAATTCATTGCTTGATTCTCATCAATTATTACAGAGATGTTAGTTTTTGACTTTTGATCTTTCTTCTCTCCTTTCTTTGGTCCTTCCTTCTTTGCAGCTTCAGCTGTTTGTGATTTTTCAGCTTGTGCCGGAGATTTTTTC
>Ga0207121_1101_pt1 | contig 14685 bp, 15 predicted proteins | sample Alteio_BWMinHeat_41_FD_153513 | JGI IMG/M metagenome (GOLD analysis project Ga0207121, IMG submission 153513) | Enriched cells from forest soil in Barre Woods Harvard Forest LTER site, Petersham, Massachusetts, United States -... | ecosystem: Environmental > Terrestrial > Soil > Temperate forest >... | reverse complement strand
CAACAGACAGAGATTTTAATGTGCTTGCAAATGAAATTAAAATCAACTTGATTAATCGACTTTAGAGTAAATGAAAACAATGCAATGCTTGCTATTGATTTTACTCGGGTTAATCATCTTAAATTTTACTCATATCGTTTATTTCAATATTTTTACCCATTCACTGCCCTACGGGATTTATGTTAAAATCCGGGGCATTCCCCAACGAGGCGATTACGCTGCATCTTGTTTGACTCCATCGATAGCCAAATACGGTATCGATAGGGGTTATTTGGCCCAAGGAGCTTGTGGCACAGGTACCGTTAGGGTTCTTAAAGTGATCAAGGGACTTCCTGGAGATCATTTTGCTGTGAAAAATGGATTTTTAGAATTAGACGGATATTCATACGCTATAATGAACAAAGATTCATCCGGAAGGGCATTAAGCAGTTTTTATAAACAGAATGCCGGTATATTAGGGAAGGATGAATATATTTTATTAAGTGATTTTGCGAAAAATAGCTGGGATTCACGATATTGGGGGCCGGCGAGTATTCAATTTTTGTTAAAGCCTTTATGGTTATTTGAAAATGTTAAACAGCCTCAAATATCCCATCCGTAGTTTGATTGGCGTCATTGCTGTTTCTTTATCCATCACAGCCTCTATTCTATTAGTGTATCGTGCGGCAATCCAAGGCAGCGCATTGCATGTGGTATCGTTTATTATTTATGGGATCAGTTTAATTACCGTTTGGACGATAAGTACTCTTTATCATTCTTTAAATGTTTCCAGTGCGGTTAATCGGACTTTAGAACAGCTTGATCACGCGATGATTTATTTTTTGATCGCGGGGACGTATACGCCGATTTGCCTAATCGTTTTGCGCGGGGGATGGGGATGGAGTATATTATGCGTTAATTGGGCCCTGGCCGTTACAGGCATTGTTTTAAAATTGGTTTTTCGCCAACCGGCAAGATGGCTTGTCATTTTGTTTTTTATTTTTTATATTATTATGGGATGGCTTGTTGTCATAGCCTGGATTCCATTGACCAAGGCCATGCCTCAGGCTGGACTTTTTTGGCTTGTTTCAGGGGGGATTTTTTATACCGTCGGGTCCGGTTTTTTTAATTTGAGGCATCTTAACTTTCATCCCCGATTCGGGGCCCATGAAATATGGCATCTTTTTGTGCTGGCAGGAAGTTTTTGTCATTTCTGGATGATGTTTGATTATGTGGTATATTTGAGGTAATCAAAGGGCTTGTATGAAGAAATTTTATTGGTTACTGTTGTTTTTTCTTGGGAGCATCAATTCAGTTTTTGCCCAAGAGGCCTATCAGGCACATACCCATGTACGGCTTGTCAGCGAACAGGGCACGGTTGTCCCTGGAAAGACGTTTTGGGTGGGGATTGATTTTACCCTGGATGACGGCTGGCATATGTATTGGCAGAATCCGGGGGATGCTGGGCTGTCTCCTAAAGTTAAATGGAATTTGCCTTCTGGCATCAAGTCTGGTGATATTCACTGGCCATATCCGCAGCGTCTTAATGCGGGGCCGTTGACGAGTTTCGGGTATGAGCATGGGGTTTTGTTATTAGTGCCCATTACGGCGGGTGGGAATTTTAAATCCCAAGATGTCAATCTTCATGCGCAGGTGGATTGGCTGGCTTGCCGGGAAGAGTGTATTCCCGGACGTGTCCAATTGGATCTTTCCCTGCCTGTCGTGGCCAATATTTCCGATGTAAAATTTAATAATTTTAAGAATTCCTTTGATCAAACTCGTCAGGATTTACCCCGATCGATCCTTTCCATTTCCAGCCATGCCATGCTTGATGCTGATCAATGGCTCCTGCATATCCAAACTCCTTTGAAAGGGAAAGGGGATATTATTTTTTATCCTTTCCGTGATGATGTCATTGAGCATGCCGCGCCCCAGCATACGCAAGTAACTGGTTTCGGGTATCAGGTGAATTTAACCAAATCCCATATTTATCAAGGGCATTTAGAATTTCTCGATGGTGTCGCGGTCAATCCTTCAGGTTGGGATGGTCAAGGAAAAATAAAAGCCATTGTCATTAAAGCGCCCATCTCGATGGCGCCTGCACATATTTCCTTTTGGATCGCATGTTTATTTGCTTTGATCGGTGGGTTGGTCCTTAACCTAATGCCCTGTGTATTGCCGGTATTGTCGATCAAGGTTCTTCATTTAGTTGAACGTCATCCCGACAGAAGTATAGCCCTTCGTTATTCGTTGGTTTACGCCTTGGGCATTCTTGTTTCATTGTGGGCATTGGCACTGCTGCTTTTTGTTTTTAAATCCGTCGGTAAGTTTGCCGGGTGGGGATTCCAATTTCAATCACCGGTTTTTGTCATTGCCGTAGCTGTGATCTTGTTTGTTTTGGCCCTTAATCTTTTTGGCGTTTTTGAATTCTCGTTTCCGTCGATTGGCGGTGTAAGGCCGCCGCTGCTGGATTATCAGGGCAGTTTTATAAGCGGAATCATTACGACTATCGTGGCCAGTCCTTGCACCGCGCCTTTTATGGGAACGGCATTGACCTTCGCCATCAGCCAGCCGAATATCGTGGGATTTGGGATATTTACCTTTTTAGGTCTGGGCCTTGCGTTGCCTTTTGTGTTGTTGAGCGCTTTTCCTTTTTTTTTATCTTTTATACCCAAACCAGGGCCGTGGATGGTCCATTTAAAACAGGCGCTGGGGTTGATTTTAGTAGCATGCGTTATCTGGTTAATGTGGGTGTTTGGGATAGAAATCGGATTATGGGATTTATCAAAATTTTATAAGCCATCTGATGGCATTCAGTGGCAAGCTTATTCTTCGACGGGCATAAGCCAGGCACGTCAGCAAGGACATGGGGTATTTATTGATTTTACGGCTGCCTGGTGCATTAACTGTCAGGTCAATGACCGTCTGGTTTTACAAAACCAAGAGGTGGTCAAGGTTTTTAAAGACAACGGTATCGTCGCCTTTAAAGGGGATTGGACCAAATATGATCCTGCCATTACACAGGCCTTAGCCTCCTTCGGACGGGACAGCATCCCTGTTTATGTTTATTATCCGCCGGGCAGCAATGCCCCTGTTATTTTGCCGCAGCTTATAACACCTAAGAAAATTCTGGAGCGTGTCGAGGATTTAAAATAAAAGGCCGTTAATCTAATAAAAATGGAGAGAGTTATGCTAAAGGTTAAACAGATATTGACGAGCGTTGTTGTGATGTTGACCTTTGTTTCCACAGTGGCTTTGGCGCAAGTTGTCAGCGGACAGGCCGCCCCTGATTTTATTTTAACGGACACCAACGGCCAAAAACATTCCTTGTCTGATTACAAAGGCAAATTTGTGGTTTTGGAATGGTTTAATCCTGATTGTCCTTTTGTTAAAAAGCACTATAACAGCGGCAATATGCCTAAGTTACAGCAACGATACACTGCCAAAGGGGTCATATGGCTGTCCATTGATTCTTCCGCCCAGGGTAAACAAGGTAATTACCCTCCGCAGGGGCTTAATCAATTTATGAAAGATAAAGGAGCTTCACCGACCGACGTCTTTGCCGATGCCGACGGTCAAGTAGGCCATTTATATGACACCCAAACTACCCCTAGTATGTTTGTGATCGACCCTAAGGGGACCTTGATTTATCAGGGGGCCATTGATGATATTCCCAGCGCGGACATCGCGGATTTAAAGACAGCCCAAAATTATGTCAGCGCGGCGCTTGATGCAGCCATGAACGGAAAGACCGTCGCTGTGAACACCACCAAATCTTATGGCTGTTCAGTCAAATATTAGGATCCGGACGATCACAGCTTTTGCGGCTGTTTATCTTATCTGGGGGTCGACGTATTTAGCGATCCGTTTTACCATTGAAACCCTTCCCGCCTTTTTGTCGACGGGTTTACGGTTTTTTTTGGCAGGCTTGATGCTGTATGCCTTCGCCCGTTTTAAAAACAAAGAGCCAGCGCCACGGAAAAAATATTGGCTGCCCGCGTTTATCTCCGGCGGATTTTTGTTGTTGGGAGGCAATGGCTGTGTGGTTTGGGCGGAGCGTTACGTGCCTTCCGGCCTGGCAGCGCTTTTCATCGCCATTGTTCCGTTATGGATGGTCTTGCTTGAATGGTGGTGGCACAAAACGAAAAGGCCCTCGTTAGGGATATTTTTGGGTATCGGCATAGGTTTTTGCGGGGTATGGCTTTTGATGGCCCCGGACTTCTTGCGTATAGGTACGCACAGCATTCATTTGGGCGGGGCTTTATTGCTGTTGTTGGCGTCATTTTCCTGGTCGATTGGTTCAATCTATACCCGCAGTGCGGATTTGCCCAAGTCACCTTTTTTATCAATGGCTCTACAGATGATCAGCGGGAGTGTTTTGTTGTTGCTGATGGGACTTTTACAAGGTGAATGCACGCATCTTCATATCATGGATTTCAGCGCCAGATCGATAAGCGCATTCATTTATCTGATTATATTTGGATCCCTGATTGGTTTTACCGCCTATTTTTGGCTTTTAAAGAACGTGGGTGTGGCCCGCACATCCACCTATGCCTTTGTCAATCCGGTGGTGGCCATATTTTTAGGATGGGCTTGGGCAGGAGAAAAATTGGACGCCCAAACAGCCATCGCAGCTTTGCTTGTTTTAGTTGCCGTTATCGTGATTACGATTTATCATAAAGAACCTAAACAATAAGCGGATGATTTTCAATGGATAAAATAACCAGTTTCCAGAATGCGTTGATCAAACAGGCCCTTGGCTTGCGGGAGGCCCGCGATCGCCGCGAACAAAAGATGACCATCATCGACGGTGTGCGGGAAATCAAACGCGCGCTTGAAGCCGGGGTCATTCTCGATAAAGTTTTTTATGTTAAGGGCCAGAATGGGCCGTTGCTTAAACAATTGACGGATAGGAAGATTGAGATCGTCGAGGTGGGCGATAAGGTGATTGAAAAATTGGCATACGGCGATCGCCATGAGGGCATTATCGCTGTGGCCAAGACCCCGGTCAAGACTTTAAGGGACCTGAAATTATCAGGCCAGCCTTTGCTGGTGGTTTTGGAATCCCTGGAGAAGCCCGGTAATCTGGGGGCCGTTTTACGCACCTGCGACGGGGTGGGGGTTGAAGCTGTTTTAGTATGTGATCTCAAGACCGACATCTATAATCCCAATGTCATCCGCTCCAGCACGGGTGTTGTTTTTAGCATTCCCGTTGTTTGTACTACCGCCGAAGAAATATCAGCATTTTTAAAATCGAAGAAGATCAAAATTTGCGCCTCCCAGCCGTTGGCTGATCAATTATACACCCGGGTGGATTTTAAAGGAGCTTGGGCGCTGGTGTTGGGCAGTGAGGACCGTGGTTTGTCCGACTTTTGGCTTCAGGCCGCGGACATGGCAGTCAAAATTCCCATGAACGGCCAGGCTGACTCTTTGAATGTGTCCATCTCGGCGGCCATCATCCTTTACGAAGCCCTCCGGCAGAGACAGATTTAAAAATGCGATTGCAAGTATTTTTATCACATAATGGTGTTTGCTCCCGTCGGGATGCGATGGAAATTATCCAGGCGGGCCGGGTGAAGGTCAACGGCCGCATCGTCAAGGAACCTTCGATGCCGGTTGACGGCAGCGAAGAGATCACCGTTGACAATCAAAAAATCGGCGCCAAAGAATATACTTGCGTGATGCTCAATAAACCTGCTGGATACACCACGACCAAGGATGATGTGCACGCGCAGAAGACCGTGATGGACCTTTTGCCTTCGTCCATGCGCCATTTGGCACCGGTAGGCAGGCTCGACCGCGACAGCGAAGGGCTTTTACTGTTGACCAATGATGGAGAATTGGCGTATCGCTTGACCCATCCTAAATTCCATGCGGATAAAACATATCTGGTCCGTGTCAAAGGGGAATTGACCAAACCCAAGCAAGCTAAAATTGAAAGCGGGGTTTTCATTGATGGTTCGTCCTCAAACCGGACACTCGGTCCTCAAACCGGACACTCGGTTCTCAAACCGGACACTCGCAGGAGCTCGCAGGAGCTCGCAGGAGCTCGAAAAACTGCTCCTTGCCGTATTACGGAAGTTAAGTATAATGGCACGGATACCGAATTTAAGATCACCCTTAATGAGGGGCGAAAGCGTCAGATCCGCATGATGGCCAAAAGTGTCGGCCATTATGTCACGTATTTGTGCCGCTTGTCGATGGGCAAATTGCAATTAGGTGATTTGCCTAAAGGACAGTGGCGGACTTTAACTAAACAGGAAGTAGGTCTTTTGAAATGATAACAATCAGTAATTTGTCCAAGAATTTTGATGAGCGTATGCTTTTGGAAGATGTTTCCTTAAGCATTTTTCCTGGTGAGCGCATTGGTTTAACAGGTCCTAATGGTGCCGGTAAATCCACCTTGTTCCAGATCATTTTAGGCCAGATGGAACCGACGGAAGGTTCTGTGAATATCCAAAAGGGTCTTAATATTGGTTACATGGCCCAAGAAGCTAAATATGCCTCTGACCGTACGGTCATGGAAGAGATGACCTCCGGAGATGAAGAGATCCGCCGCTTGATGGAGGAGAAACATAAACTCGAAGACGAGCACAAAGCGGACAGCCCGCGTTACGGGGATATCATGGAGCAGTTAGAACACAAAGGGATCTATGAGCTGGAGCACAAGGCTGAAAAGATCCTCACAGGTTTGGGTTTTAAAGAAGAAGAATTCCATAAGCCGATCGCCCATTTGTCCGGCGGATGGCAGATGCGCACCCAATTGGCCAAGATGTTGACTTACAAATATGATCTGATCCTTCTCGACGAGCCTACCAATTATTTGGACTTGGAGGCGACCATATGGCTTAAAGGTTATTTGGCAAGCTACGACGGGACTTTTATTATCATCTCGCATGATAAGGTCTTTCTTAATGATGTCACGAATTACACCCTTGTTCTCGACGATTCCAGGATGACCAAGGTCAAGGGTAATTACGAGGCGTATGAAGAAGCCAAAGAGATACGCAATCGCTCACTGGAGAAACAGCAAAAGGTTGTTGAGGCCAAACGTGAGCAATTAGAACGTTTTACAGAACGCTTTCATGCCCAGCCTAATCGTGCTTCTGCGGTGCGTAATAAGCGTAAAATGCTCGACCGCCTGGAGGTGATCCGCATCCCTCAGGAAAAACATTCTATCCGTGATTTTGAATTCCCGGCGACGGTGGAAAGCGGGTATACTGTTTTGAGCATGAACAAAATTGATAAGGCTTACGGCGAGAAGCAAATTTATAAGGGCTTGGATTTTGAGATCACCAAGGGGCAGAAATTGTGTTTAGTCGGTCACAATGGCGCGGGCAAGTCCACCTTGTTAAAAATGATCGCCGGGGTTTTATCTCCCGACGCGGGTGTGCGCAAGCTGGGGCACCAGGTGAACCTGGGTTATTTTTCCCAAACCCGATTGGACGTTCTAAACCCAACCCGTACGGTGTTTGAAGAATTGATGTCCGCTACCGAGCGCAGCGTACCTCAGGCCCAGGCGCGTACTTTGTTGGGCGTATTTAATTTTAAAGGTGATGATGTTTTTAAACCTGTTCGTGTGTTGTCCGGAGGAGAGAAGAGCCGTTTGATCTTAGCCAAGCTCTTGATCAACCCACCCAATTTTATTTGCCTGGATGAGCCCACGACCCATTTGGACATCGACGGTGTAGAGGCTTTGACCAGCTGTTTCCAAAAGTACGAAGGGACATTATGTTTTATCAGCCATGACCTGTTTTTCGTCAAGAACATCGCCAATCACATTGTGGAAGTCACGCCCGGCGAGCTTAAGAATTATCACGGCAGCCTGGATTATTATTTGGAGAAAAAAGCAGGGATAGAGGCACAGAAAGCGGGTCAAAAAACCAAAGCCGTTGGTGCTTCAGATAATAAAAAACAAACTCAGCCGGAAGCTATTAAAAATCAGCAATTAAAACAGGCCCATGAACGTCATAACGAAGCCCTGAAACGCCTGGAAGAGATCAAAAAAGAAAGCCGGGCCCTGGAGGCTGAAAGCAAGCAGTTAGAAACGGAAAGCTATGTGAAGTCACGGTTTTTGAGCGATGCTTTTGGCCGTGATCCTGGTATGATTAAGGAATACGGTATACGCCTTAAGGAGATCCAAAAAAGGATGCGTGATATCATGGTGACTTTAGACCAATTGCAGGAAGAAAAAATCCAGATCAGCAGGTGATATGAAATCAAAAAAAATCATTCCTTGTTTACTGGTAATGCTTTTAAGTCTATCGGGCTGCACCATCCTGGAAAATCTCGACGAAATCACGCTCTTAGGGCAGTTTTCGCGGGAAAGTGAGGCCCAACACCGTTTGGTCAAATCTATCAACGCGCATTATGACGCTTTGACAAAGGCCAAAATGCCCAATTGCTCCGACTTTGAAAAGTTGGGTCATTGCGAAGGGCCGAACAATTATCCAGATGAGGCTTCTTGGGTGCATGCATTTGGTGATCCTATCCTTAAAAAAGATCTGAGCGGCGGCGGACAGCGATGGCTTTATCGTTATGCTATTTACAGGTTCGCTAAAGATAAAGTATATGTGTATTTTGATCATAATGGTAAAATGGTTAGATGGGAGAGATTACGTTGCCCGAAATTATTTTAGTGATCGTTGGTGTTTTTGTGCTGGTTGCGGCCATGGCTGTTTTGGTTTTTTTCATGCGCAAGCAGATCACCCAGGAAATGCGCCTGGCCCAGGAACAGATCCTGCAGACGGCGCGCCAGCAGATGGAGCTTTCTCAACAAGAGACCTCCTCACAGTTGGAACTGCGCAAACAGGCCATTGAACACACCGTCGCTGGTCTCAAAGAAGAATTGGGTAAATACCAGCAAATGCTGCGTGAGTCACAGGGGGACCATGCCCGCAAGTTCGGCAATCTTGAGAATGAGCTTAAAAACGCTTCCATCGCCACCCAGAAACTTGCAGAAACCACTGTCAAATTGAATAATATCTTAGGCAATGTCAAACTGCGCGGGCAATGGGGCGAGCGCATGGCTGAAGACATTGTCCGTTACGCGGGCCTTGTTGAAAACATCAATTATCTCAAGCAGAATGTCAATGCCGCTGCAACCAAGCCCGACTACACCTTTCTTTTACCGCAAGGCCATTGCATCAATATGGACGTCAAATTCCCCTTGGACAATTATCTTCAAATGGTCAATGCCCCCGAAGGGATGCAGCGCGATAATTACGAAAAGGAATTCATTAAGAACGTCAAAGACCGTATTAAGGAGATCCAGAACCGTGATTATATTAATCCGTCGGAAAATACCCTGGATTTTGTTTTGCTGTTTATCCCCAATGAGCAGGTCTTTGGCCTCATCCAGGAAAAAATGCCGGATGTCATGGATTTTGCGTTAAAGCAGAAAGTGGTGCTTTGTTCGCCTTTTACCCTGTATGCCATGTTAAGCGTTGTGCGTCAGGCCCATGAACATTTTCGTTTTGAAAAAGACATCAAAAAGATCATCGAGCTTATCGAGGGCTTTACCTGGGACTATGAATTATTCAAGAACCGTTTTGTGGATTTGGGAAGCTTGATTGACAAGCTCAGCGGCCAGTACGCAGACATTAACGATAAAAGTTTTAAGAAGTTAGACGGCAAAATACAGCGTATTGCAGACCACAAAAAAGGCCACTTGGAGCTTGATGTAGCCAAGGATTTGATTGATGCCTCCTGAAATATTTTTTAAGGACGCGGCCCTGCTGGCATTGATAAGTGACGCTTCAATCGATTTTACGCCGGCGAATTTTGATGCGCCCTTGACGGATGCCCAGCGCGCGTATTTGCGCAGAATTTGCGGTATGGACATTCCGCAGGTTTTTTGGCGCAAACAGGTCCACGGGAACGATATCCTTGAAGCGGCCGGTGGTCAGGCTTCGGCCAAAGGATGTCCGGATGCGGATGCCTATGTTACTGCCGAAAAAAATCTGCCCATTGCCATCCGTACGGCGGATTGCGTGCCTGTTTTCTTTTTTAATCCCATCCGTCGCGTCATAGGCCTGGCCCATGCCGGATGGAAGGGTACTTATAAGGCGATTGCCGCCAAGACCGTGCAAAAAATGCAGGAGAAATATGCCAGTCAGCCTGCTGATCTAAAAATTGTGCTGGGGCCCGGCATCCGGGAATGCTGTTACCAGGTGGGCGAGGAATTCCGTGAATATTTTCCTTCTCATGTCAGGGGGCGGGGCGGACATCTATATGCGGATGTCGTGAGCGCCAATCGCGATCAACTGTTGAAAGCAGGCGTGCGGCAGGAAAATATTTTGGACAGCCGCATCTGCACTTGTTGTAATAATGATTATTTTTCTTTTCGGCGCGACGGTGAAAAAGCCGGACGCATGATATCATTAATGATGCTCAGGTGAATATGAATGCCCAACACATTGTCGTCTTAATTACTTCCAAAGACAAAAAAGAAGCTGAAAAAATTGCCCGCGGCTTATTGGAAGCCAAATTGATTGCCTGTGCCAATATTATAGATGGCATTCAATCGTTATTCTGGTGGCAGGGTAAAATCGATTCCTCCAAAGAAGTCCTGCTTGTCATAAAGACCAAAAATATTTTATTCAAGAAAGTCTCAACGAAGGTCAAGTTTTTGCACAGTTACCAAACCCCGGAGATCATTGCCCTGCCCATCGTCCATGGCAGCAAGGATTATCTGGGTTGGATCAATTCCTCCTGCTTATGAGTAGAAAATTTCTCATTTCTCCAACTTTTTTAATTCTATTCTTATTTTCTTCATCGTTGGTGTGGGCCATGGGGCATTTGTTCCAGCAGACGGTTAAAAGCCCTTTGACAGGCAAGGTGGCGCCTGATGCTGTTTTGGTCAAATCGGACGGCACGTCCGGCAGTGTCGCCGGCTCACGCCAAGGACAAAGAGCCATTTTGGTTTTTTGGGCAACTTGGTGCCCGCATTGCTACGAAGAAATAGGTTTCATCAATGATAATATCGCTTCCATTGAACAAAAAGGCATTAAGATCGTCTTGGTGGATGTGGGAGAGACTAAAGAAATCGTCAGAAATTATTTTGACCGCCGCCAAATGAAATTGGTCAGTTTCATTGATACGGAGAGTTTCATGCAAGGGGCCTATCATCTCATCGGGGTGCCTACGTTAATATTTATTGATGAAAAAGGCATTGTCCGCAGCGTGGCCCACGAATTTCCTTCGGATTACGGGAATTACTTCAGCGTCAAATAGCGGTGGTGTACGCATCATGGCTGTTTGATTTTGCTTTTAATGTCCGCTTTTGCGCGCAATTGGACCATGAAGGTTATGATGGCTTGATTGCGCTCTTCATCACTGAGCGTTTTCCTGAAATCTTTCTTGTCCGATTCAAATTGTTTGTCAGCAGGCTCTTGGACTTTTTCCAGATAAATGATGGCCGGCCCTTGGATCGTCGCTATGACCCCGCTTAAGCGTTTATCGGTGTTAAGCCCATCGGCTTCCTGCTGGAACTCCTGGACCAATCCTCCATTGACAATGTTTTCCTGGCGGCCAAAGACCGGTGTTTCCTGGACTTTCAGTCCAAGGCCCGTCGCTGCTGTCTTGAAATCGTGGGTCTTTAAGGCCTCGGTCAGGGCCACGAGAGACTTGTCGGCTTGTTGTTTGGCTAAGCTAAAACCTTTTTGTAATAAGACGGCATCCTTGACTTTGTCCTTGGCATCCTGTAAAGCGGGAATAGCGGCATCATGCTTCTCTTTAAGCCGGACGATTTGCCAGCCGTCCCCAATTTGCAAGGGGGGTGAATAATCACCGGGTTTCATTTCAAAGAATTTTTGGATGATTGGGGGATTGGAGGCAAAAGGCGCCACCGGCTGCTCCTGGGTAAAAGACACTGAGGTCTTGACGTCGAGTTTTAAAGTTTTGGCCATGGCAGCGAAATCAGAGGCGGGTGTCAGTTCTTTGGAAAGAGCATCAGCCGTGGCCTTGTCCTTGGTCTCTACATAATTAAGGACAATGGAGGCCGGCAGGCGGAAATCTTCCTTGTGATCTGCAAAGTATTTTTTGATCTCATCATCGCCGGCTTTGGAGTTTTTGGAAAAATCTAGGGCGCTAAACAGCACATATTCAAGGGTGATTTTTTCATTGAGCTTCTGGTATTTTATCTTTAGTTGGGCATCGCTCAGCGTCACTTCAGGGACAACGGTAGCAACCAATTTTTTAATGGTCAATTGCTTGCGTATGAACTCTTCAAAGTCATGGGTGGAGCGTTCAAAGATATTTTGCACAATTTTATCATAAAGCATTTGATCAAATTGTCCGTTGTTTTGCAAAAACGGCAGGGCGGCAATATAGGCCACGACTTCCTGGTCGCTGACCCGGATATCACGTTTTTGGGCTTCTTTAAGCAAAACCAGGTTGTCCCACGCCGTTGGTTCCAGGTCGACCTTGCCTTCAACTTTAAGAAATTCATCACCGTAGCGCATAATGTACTGGTCACGGGCATCTTGAAGCGTTTGCCTGAAATCTGCGGAGCTGACATTGCGGCCGTACATGGTACCGACGCTGTCAACGGAGTTATTAAAGAGGTAAGCGGTGCCGAAAACACCGAAGGACAAGATAATGATAACGGCGATAATCCAAAGAATGGTTTTATTTACGCCTTTTTTACGCAAAATTTCAAGCATATTCACCTCGCAGAGTTTAAATTTACAAAAATCGTGACATTATAGCGGAGTCAATGCCATTTGACAATAAAATAACTGACATGAGCACATAAGTTATGGAGCTTGCGACATAACTTATAAGTGTGAATGTCATTGCGAGCGTCGCTTTTTGCTTTTAGCGAAGCAATCCCTTTAAAGAGATTGCTTCGTCGCTGCACTGCGTTATGCTCCTCGCAATGACAGGTAACCTAAGTTCCGATTATCAAAAATCTTTACTTATATAGAAGAAAATGTATAATTAACGGTCATGAAGAAATTAAAATTAGGACTGCCCAAAGGCAGCTTGCAGGATGCCACGGTCGCCTTGTTCGAAAAAGCGGGCTTTAAGGTGACGGTTTCCATGCGTTCTTATTTTCCCCAAATTGACGACGATGAAATTTCCCCGGTGCTTTTGCGCGCCCAGGAAATGTCCCGTTATGTCGAGGACGACACCTTGGACTGCGGTATTACGGGGGCCGACTGGATCGAAGAAAATTCTTCCCAGGTCATCTCCTTGTCCGAACTTTTGTATGCCAAACAAACAAGCAATAAGGTCCGCTGGGTCTTAGCGGTGCCGGAAGCTTCTTCTATTAAGTCAGTCAAAGACCTGCAGGGTAAAAAAATCGCCACGGAAGTCGTCAATGTCACCAAAAAATATTTAGCCAAGCACAAGGTCAAGGCCGACGTGGAATTCTCCTGGGGCGCCACTGAGGCCAAGGTCGCCACCGGGCTTGTCGATGCCATTGTTGAACTGACCGAGACCGGCTCGTCCTTGCGCGCCAATAAGCTGCGCATCGTCGACACCTTGTGCGAGTCCACGACCCAGTTTATCGCCAATAAAAAAGCCCTGAAAGACCCCTGGAAAAAGAAAAAGATGGAGCAGATCATCATACTTTTGAAAGGGGCTTTGCATGCCAAGAACATGGTTGGCCTTAAGATGAACGTGCAGCGCAAAAATTTAAAGAAGATTTTAAATACCGTCACGGCCTTGCGAAATCCCACTATTTCACCGCTGGTCAACGATCAATGGGTGGCTTTGGAAACGGTCATCGACGAAGGCACCGTGCGCAAGATCATCCCGGCCCTCAAAGAAGCAGGGGCTGAGGGGATTATTGAATACTCACTTAACAAGCTGATCTATTGAGGCCGAATTTCTAATATGAATATTCAAGGAAGGAAGGTAACATGCCCTGCGGCAGAAAAAGAAAATTAATCAAGATCAGGACCCACAAGCGTAAAAAATTACGTAAGGCCTTACGCCATCTCAAAAAGAGAGCCACCCGTTAATTTTTGGAGGCGTGTATGCTTTTCGGGCAACGCCTGTTTGCGCTCGCGGCGGCGGTCTTTTCTTCACTATTGACTTTCCCCGGTCCTTGCCATGCCTGGGATATGTCCTTGAACCAAAAGACCAAAGGCCTGGCGCATTACATCATGGCTGTTTGTCATGACCTTAATGGCGAAAGCGAGCAGGCGATCAGCGAATATGAAAAGGCCATAAAATTTAATCCTTTGGAACCCGCCCCCAGGTTAAAACTGGGGGCTTATTATTTGAGCCTTAATAAGGCCAGCCAGGCCATTGTCCAGTTAAAAACGGTGACGCGCCTTTCCCCGAAGGACACCGAAGCGCATTATTTGCTGGCCCTCATTTATTCTTCGCAGCACAAGTATGATTTGGCAGCGTCGGAATATGAAATCATTCTTAAAGCGGCTTCCCGGGATAATCCCGCTGGTACGGACGCCCGCATGTATTTAGGCCAGCTTTACTATTCTGAAGAAAAGTATGCCCAGGCCATTGGGCAATTCTCGAGAATTTTGGCGATTGATCATGACAATACTTCCGCTCTGTTTTTATTGGGGTCGGTGTATGCCGATAGTAATGATGATCCCAAAGCGATAGAAAGCTTCCGTAAGGTATTGGAAATTGAACCGGACAATAGCGAGGCGCTCAACTCGTTAGGGTATATCTATGCCCAGGAGGGTGTCCATTTGGATGAGGCCGTCAGGATGACCCGTCAAGCCGTAG